>Ga0299912_10000830_pt1 | contig 25287 bp, 25 predicted proteins | sample RVTome_2_FD_207667 | JGI IMG/M metagenome (GOLD analysis project Ga0299912, IMG submission 207667) | Soil microbial communities from uranium-contaminated site in the Upper Colorado River Basin, Wyoming, United States - RVT95D214 (version 2) ... | reverse complement strand
AAGCGACATTCTAAGTTGCAATTGGTAAAGAAGATGGTTCCTGAGCCATGTTTGCCGACTAACGGTGACTCCTCTCCGAAATGTGGTCCGTAGCTGGAGACTACCGCAAGCTTACCTGTATGACATTTGCCCGTTTCGTCAGCTAGTCGGTTAATACCACAATCGCGGGGACATACCTGGCAATTATCCAATAGTGCCAGGGCTGCTTCTACCCGTTCGGCTAGCTTGCCGCTGCGATAAAGCTCCAGATAAGCTGCCATCCAGTTCATTCTTCCGGAGGCGCCTCTTTCTTACCCTTTTTAATCACTTCCACTTCTACCTGTGGCGTGATAATGGTCGTAGCTGGCTTTTTGGCCCCCTTTTTGGACTTCTTGCGTTCTCTCCATCTAAAGTCTCTAGTACCCATTTCAATTCCTCATGTCAATTTTATTCATATCAGGTAAGTAATAAAAAGTTTAGCAGAGGCCAGTTGTCTTGTAAAGATTAATTAAATTTGCCATTGTTTTGCCCTTGATGTATACTATCTATTCTTGGAGGAGGTGGAATCGTGGAAAACAATTCCTTTCCTAAATGTTTAAAATGCAAGGTCGGTGATTTAGTACCACTGTCGGATTTCGGCAGTCAAGGTGCGGCAATTCATTATAAGGCTTGGGTGTGTACCAATCCTGATTGCGGTTACAATATTAAAATCAGGAATGGCGACGTATATTTAAATGAGCCTATTTTCAGTGGAACAGGTCCTAATCCTCGTTCACGTTTATAGCTCATAAATAGTCGTATCACTTCCCTTTGGCTTTTGGGGTAATTGCTTTGTCTTTGTCGACGGGGCAGCTCCAGGAGAAGCTGGTTGATTTTTTCTTTCCACGCCGTTGTGTCGGATGTGGAGAGATGGGTCATTTTCTGTGCACCAGGTGCCAACAGAAACTCCCTCGACTTTTGCAGCCGTTTTGTAAGAAGTGTGGTAAACCTGAGTCAAGCGGTGGTCTGTGCCCGGCTTGCTGGGGGCACGAGACTGCGATTGATGGCATTCGTTCTGTTTTCCGCTTCGAGGGAGTGGTACGCCGGGCTATCCATGAGTTGAAGTATCGCAATCTTAAGGCGATATCAGGTTGCCTGGCTATTTTGATGGCTGATTATCTAAAAGATAACCAGATAGATGGCGAAGTCTTGGTGCCGGTACCTCTACATCTACAACGATTACGAGAGCGTGGTTACAATCAATCAAATCTTTTGGCGAGGGAGCTAGGTAAATTGATAGCTCTGCCGGTGTTTGATGATAGCCTGTGTCGTCTTAAAGATAGCTCGCCTCAAGCTAGAACTACAACCGTTGAAGAGCGAAGGAAGAATGTGGCCAGAGCTTTTGCTTGCCGGGATGATAAATTAAAGGGGAGAAGAGTCATCTTGATTGATGATGTGTGTACATCGGGAGCCACATTAGAATCTTGCGCGAAAGCTGTTAAGGTTGCTGGTGCTGTTTCGGTATGGGGTTTGACTTTAGCCAGAGAAATCTAATAAGGGGGAGCGAGATGGAGCTACAAATCTTTAGCAAGAACATGGAGCTTACGCCGGCGATTCAGAATTACGTGCAGAAAAAGGTCGGCAGATTAGCTCGTTATTTGCCCAGTATCACTGAAGCCAAGGTAGAAATACATGAGGAGAATACGAGATCTCCTCAGAGCCGATTTGTAGCTCAAGCCACCCTTAGTAGCAAGGGTGTTTTGTTAAGAGGGGAAGAGAGAGGTGAAAGAGTTCGTGTGGCTGTTGATGCTGTGGCTGAGGTATTGGAACGTCAAATAGAGCGTTATAAAGGGAAGCTGTACGAAAAGGGGCGGGGGGTTTCGTTGACTCGACAGGCTGCTGCTTCGGAAGAAACGGGTGCCCTTGAAGCAGATGACGATTCGCCGAAGGTGGTTAGAGTCAAGCGCTTTGCGGTTAAGCCGATGTCAGTGGCTGAGGCGGCCGAGCAGATGGAGCTTTTGGGACATTCGTTCTTCCTTTTTGTTAATGCTGAGAATGATGTGCTGAGCTTGTTATATCGTCGCAAAGATGGCAATTACGGGCTAATTGAGCCGGAGTTAGCTTAGAATTCATTGTGGTGGTGGTCATGGATGAAGTTAACGAGATAAGCGTCGGTAAGACAAAAGTCGCGTTGATTCAGGGTGATATTACACGTCAGGCAACGGAAGCCGTTGTTAATGCAGCTAATTCTGATTTGATGGTTGGGGGTGGTGTTGATGGCGCTATTCATCGGGCTGGTGGGCCGGCCATATTGGAAGAATGTCGGCTAATTATCTCGCGAATAGGGCGTTTGGGCACGGGTAAGGCGGTGATAACCACCGGAGGTAATCTGAAGGCGAAGTATGTGATACATACTGTAGGACCGGTGTGGCATGGTGGTAATCGGGGTGAGGCTGAACTCTTGTCTAGTGCTTACCGTGAGAGTTTAAAACTGGCTGCTGAGCACGAGCTGAAAAGCATCTCGTTTCCATCCATAAGCACTGGCATCTATGGTTATCCGGTAGCTGAGGCAGCTAAGGTAGCTTTGGACGCGGTTATTGATTTTTTGCGTGATAAGCCAAATTCTTTAGAGAGAGTATACTTCGTCCTTTATGATTCTAAGACCTTTAATGCCTATAGCGCAGTTATTAAAACTTTGACCGGTAGTTAAGAAGGGGCAACGGTTTGGATTTCTTGGTGTTTGATACATGTTTGGGCTGGATGGGAATAGTGAGTTCGCCCAACGGACTCAGAATGGTCGTGCTTCCCCAAAAGAATAAGGAGGCAGTTCTTAGCCAGGTTATGAATTATGCCTTCCCTAATGAAAAGCAGGCTACTACGCTATTCGGTGATTTGTCTCACAGATTGAGGCGATATTTAGAGGGCGAACCTGTGGATTTTCCCGACAAGCTGGATTTAGTAGGGACAAGCCATTTTCAGCAGAATGTATGGCAGATAGTGCGAGCAATACCTTACGGTGAGACCAGGAGTTATGGCTGGGTGGCCAACGAACTAGGTTTGCCCAAAGCGGCCAGGGGTGTGGGGCAAGCCCTGGCTAGAAATCCACTGCCGATTGTAATTCCATGTCATCGAGTGATTAGCAGCAATGGTAGTTTAGGTGGTTATGGCGGTGGTGTGGAAATCAAAGAGATATTGCTCCGCTTGGAGCAGGCTAGTTCCATCAAGGTGCTTGTCAAACGGTAAAAATAACCGTATAAGTCGAGTTAACTTTTAGAGTGTCAAATAAAATAACGTAAAGGGGAAGCCATGGAGTATAGCCAAATATTATATGAGGTATCTAATAGAATCTTGACAATAACGCTCAACAGGCCTGAGAGGTTAAATGTTTTCAGTCCGGTTATGGGCCAAGAACTCCTTGATGCTTTTGGCAGAGCTGACGCCGATGACGACGTGCGTGTTGTGATTGTAACAGGTGCTGGACGTGCTTTCTGTGCTGGTGCCGATTTGGACCCTAAATCCGGACTTCTTGAGAGGCACTTAGCTGAGCGTCATGCTGACTCCGAAGTTTATAGGGACATAGCTGGCTTGATAACCCTGCAAATTTATGACCTGAAAAAGCCGGTGATTGCCGCTATTAATGGGCCGGCTGTTGGGGTGGGAATTACCATGACGCTGGCAATGGATATACGCCTGGCGTCTGAGAAAGCCAAAATCGGGTTTGTTTTTGCCAGGCGAGGTGTAACTGCTGAAGCGGCTAGCACGTGGTTCTTACCTCGAATTGTTGGTATAGGTAAAGCTGCAGAGTGGCTTCTTACAGGTAGGGTGTTTGGAGCTCAAGAAGCGCTTGCTCATGGATTGCTGACTGAGGTATTGCCACCGGATAGTTTAATTCCTCGGGCACGTGAAATCGCCTCAGAAATTGCCCAGAATACTTCCGCGACCTCTGTGGCTCTTTGCCGTCAGCTTCTATGGAAGATGCTGGGGGCAGACCATCCAATGGAAGCGCACAGGCTCGATTCGAAGGCTTTTAGGTGGTCTCTTCACCAGCCGGATGCCCGAGAAGGCATCATGTCATTTCTTGAGAAGCGGCATCCGAATTTCACGATGAAACCAAGCAAGGATATGCCTGGCTTTTATCCGTGGTGGAGTGACAGACCTTTTACGGTTTAGCGGATTTTTTTTAAATAGACAGTGCCTAAACAGAAGTCCGCTTCTAGAGCAAGGCTACTGACCATCTTTTAACATGAAGCTATTATTCCCAAGTGTGCTATCTATTTCCTGTGCCAGTTCGGGGCAATAGCTGATTGTGTTGGGCAATTTCATGTTAACTGTCTCTTCTGCAGTGGCTATGGTGAGCAAAACAGTGTCTTGTCCCGGATAGCGGGCCAGAATATCCATTAGCTTATTGAGACGGGTTACATCGTCTTCAGTTTCATCAGTTTGGGTGATATTGATTGTTATTTTTCGTGGCGACGGAGGCTGTGCAGCCGGCTTAGGCTGTTGTCCCTCTTCGCTATCCGGTTGATATTGGCGTACCTTGTAGCAATTAACGCTTACCCGGTCGTCTCTTAGCTTTACGGCGCCTTCTATCAGAAGGATTTTGCCTTCTTCCCATACCTCTCTTGTCTGGTTGTATACCTCAGACCAGGCGGTTACTTCGACGCTGCCATCCAGGTCTTCTATAGTTGCGATTACGAAAGGACGTTTGTCTCTGGTATAAAGCTGGCGCATAGAGGTTACCATTCCGGCAATAATTACTTTTTCTCCGACCATTTCGGCATCGATTCCACCGCAGAGTGTAGTGGTAGTATTAACTAATTTAGGGGCTATCGAGGCGAGTGGGTGTTCTGAGAAATAAACTCCCAATAATTCTCGTTCCCAGTCCAGCTTGTCTTTAAGAGGTGCGTCGAGGTGGTCCAAATTCAGGTTTGGTAGTGGTGCTGGCACGGTGTCACCCCAAAGGTCGAACATGCTCGACTGACCTGATTCTCTAAGTCGTTGTTCCCACTGAGCCAGGGATATAATCCGGTCTATAGCCTGAAGTAGTGTTCCACGGAGAGCTAGCTGGTCTAGGGCTCCGGCTTTGATTAGGCTTTCTAAAACCTTTTTGTTGATGCTGCGTAGATCGACACGACGGCATAGATCCTCAATAGATTTGAAAGTACTGCCTTTTTCTCGAGCTGATATGATTGGTTCAATGGCTGCATATCCGACATTTTTAATAGCAGTCAGGCTGAAACGTATGGCTGCCTTACCATCTTCCTTCTCGATAGTAAAGCTGGCCTGGCTTTTATTAACGTCCGGAGGCAATACCGAGATGCCCAGACGGCGGCATTCAGCAATAGCTGAGGCGAGCCTGTCTGAATGAGCAGCATAGGTGTTTAAGAAAGCAGTCATGTACTCAACAGGGTAGTTGGCCTTAAGGTAGGCTGTTTCATAAGCGATTAGGGCGTAACTCACGCTGTGAGCTTTATTGAAGGCATAGCCAGCAAAAGGCTCGATTAAAGCAAAGATCTCGGTGGCTACTTCAGCAGACACTCCATTTTTCTTAGCGCCGTTTATAAAATTTTGCCGCTCTTTTTTCATTACTTCAGGGATTTTCTTACCCATGGCTTTGCGGAAAATATCAGCCTGTCCCAAGCTATAACCGGCTAGAGCCTGAACTATAAGGAGCACCTGGTCCTGATAGACAATGACTCCGTAAGTTTCCTCCAGAATCTTCTTGACGACGGGATGAGGATATCTAATGGATTCAATTCCATACTTTGCCTTGATGAAGGTTGGTATGTGCTCCATAGGTCCCGGGCGGTACAGAGCTACCATTGCTGCGATGTCGTTGAAGGTGGTGGGTTTAAGCTCTTTTATGTAGCGACGCATGCCAGCGCTTTCCAGTTGGAAGATACCGCCGGTTTCTCCGGAAGCGAGCAATTTAAAAGTTGTGGCGTCATCTAATGGAATATGCTGCAAATCGATAGAGACATTGCAATTTTCGGCGATGATTTCTCTGGCTTTGGCTAAGATGGTAAGATTAGCCAGTCCAAGGAAATCCAGTTTGAGCAGCCCAAGTCGAGCCACGCTTTCCATGGAGAGCTGGGTCATGGTTGCAGCCTGCTCATGGTCTTTAGTGGCGCGCTGCAACGGCATATATTGCGTTAATGGTTCTCTGGATATAACTACTCCGGCGGCATGAGTGCTAGCATGTCGAGCTATCCCTTCTAGCTTCTTGGCGGTATCAACCAAATTTTGCACTGCACCATCTTCGTGGTAAATATCGTACATCTCTTTGTTCTCAGCTAAAGCCTGGTCTAGCGTGATGTTCGGCCTGGGCGTAACAAGTCGAGCTACTCTGTCAACCTGGCTGTAAGGCATGCCCAGAGCCCTACCCACATCTCTTAAGGCGGCTCTGGCACCTAAAGTGCCGAAGGTGATGATTTGGGCTACATGGTCAGGTCCATATTTTTGGGTGACATAGGCTATCATCTCATCACGGCGGTCATCCTGGAAATCTAAGTCGATGTCCGGCGGTTCACGTCGTTCCACATTTAAGAAGCGTTCGAAAACCAGCTTGTTAGGAAGTGGGTCGATGTTGGTGAGACCGAGGCAGTAGAGTGCCAGGCTTGCAGCAGCACTGCCTCGGATGCCAAAAAGGATGTTCTGTTTTTTGGCAAAGGAAATGAGGTCCCAGACAACGAGAAAATAGTCGGCAAATTGCGTTTGCTTGATGACCTCTAGCTCGTAAGACAAACGCTGTTCAATTTCCGGTGTGGGCGATGGATAGCGTTGTTTTAGTCCCTGCCAGCAGAGCTCAGCTAAATAATCGTCCGATGTCTTGCCTTTAGGTAAATCTAGCCGCGGGAGATGGAGACGACCAAACTCTAACTCTAATTGGCACATATCGGCGATTTTTTGCGTGTTATCGAGAGCTTGGGGCAAGTCGGCGAACATTTCTGCCATCTCCTCAGGACTTTTCAGATAGAAGAAATCGCCGGCCATCTTAAACCTTTTTTCATCGTAAATTGAGGTATTAGTTTGAATGCAAAGCAGCAATTCTTGGCTAGCCGAGTCTTCTTTATTGATGTAATGTACGTCATTGGTAGCCACAATTGGTATATTTAGTTTTGAAGACAGGGAAAGTAGTCCTTTGTTGATTTGCTCCAGTTCGGGAATAGGATGTCTTTGAATTTCCAGGTAAAAGTCGTTGAAAGTCTCTTTATACCAGACAGCCCGAGTGGCTGCCTCTTCAAGATTTCCTTCCAGGATGAGCCGGGGAATTTCGCCGTGGGCGCAGGCAGATAATGCGATAAGACCTTCGTGATACTGGGCCAGTAGCTCCTTATCCACCCTTGGCTTATAGTAGAAGCCTTCAAGGTGAGCCTTGGTAATCAGCTGAATCAAGTTGTTGTAACCTTGTTGATTTTTGGCGAGCAAGACCAGATGGTAGGGGTTCTTATCGCTGGCATTTCGGCTCTGGCGGTTGGTTTCAGTTACATAAGTTTCACAGCCAATTATAGGTTTTACGCCAGCCTCTTTAGCCGCTATGTAAAAATCGATGACGCCATGCATGCTTCCATGGTCTGTGATGGCCAGGCTGGTCATGCCTAGTTCTTTGGCTTTGGAAATAAGATGGGTAATGCGACATAGACCGTCGAGCAAACTGTACTCGGTGTGGACGTGAAGATGGGTGATCATAAAGCTTTTTCTCAGGGGGTCTGTTTCTAATTATAGCACAGGGTTTTGGTTGGTTGTCCTTGGTGTCTTTAAAAAAATTAAAAATTTTTTGTTGACATCTCGGGTATGTAGTGGTTATTATCGGTTTGGTTTTCGAGAGATTTTTTTTGTCGCCATGAGGTAGTAAAGTGAAAATCATTCAAAATATAATTTTTTGGTTGTTTTCGTGTTGCTTACCCGTTTTGTTTTTAACGAGCACTATTTGTTGTGAAGTCAATACGCTTAAGCTTTATGAATACGGCTTCGATAAATATGAAATAAGCCAGGATACCGGCATAGATAGAATTCAATTAAGGAATGTAGCTCGGCATCTTATCGATTATTTCAACCTGAGGACAGACACAGCACAGATTACGGTTGGCAAAGATAGTGAAGAGTTTGCCCTGTTCAATGAGCGGGAACTGATTCATCTTGAGGATGTAAGAGGCTTGATTCAGCTGGACTATTGGGTACAGAGAGGTGCCTTTCTACTGATGGTCATCTGTGCCCTTTCATTATTTTTTGGTTTGAGGGCTGGTTGGCGGATATTGGTCAGAGGTTTATTCTGGGGAAGCTGTATTACTATAGGACTGATGGTTTTCCTGGCTCTTTGGGCGTTATTTGGTTTCGAGCGGTTTTTTATTCTTTTCCATTTGGTTAGCTTCGCAAATGAGTTTTGGATGCTTGATCCGGCCAGAGATTATTTAATCAGGTTATTCCCCGAGGGATTTTTCTATGACGCGACTTTGTTTGGTTTTGGAGCTATTATGTTGGAAGCTTTGCTTGTTGGTGGTATTGCCTTTGGTATCTTGAGGTTGATAGGTTTAAAAAGGGAAGGGGATTGACCCGAAAAGCTAGTATTACGTAATTCAGGTTCAGCTAAGCGTTACAGCTGCTGCAACTGGAGGAACTGCAGCCTGAGCATGAACCGGCAGTCCCGGCTATAGGGGTAGATTCACCGCCGCTGCCTTTCGAAAACGAGGCGAATCGAGAGAAGACCCGTTTGGCAGTATGCTGGCATTGCGGGCATGAAGTTTTCTCATCGGCTCTGTTTATAGAGCGCAACAGTTCAAACTTGCAAGCGCACTCAGGGCATAGATACTCGTAAATAGGCATTTTGCTCTCCAGTTAATAAGTTTAACTCGTATCTATTAACGAGTCAAATCTTTCGGAATTATTCGCTCTTGTTATCCTCTGGCGAATTGCTTCGGCTCGTGTTATACTTCCGACTAGTATAATGAAGTTGTCAATCGAAGAATCAGCTCAGAAACTTACCTCGTGGATCAGGGATACGGTCTTGGTGACTGGGGGTAAAGGTGTAGTCTTGGGTATGAGCGGTGGAATTGATTCTTCTGTGGCTGCGGTATTATCAAAGCGTGCTTTTCCTGAAACGACTTTCGGAGTCATTATGCCCTGTCATAGCAGCGACGTCGATAGGCAGCATGCGGAGCTTCTATCCGTCAAGTTTCAGATACCTGTTAAAGTTGTTGTTCTCGACGAAGTCTTCGACGGCTTGGTGGGGGTTTTGCCGGATGACGGTTATGATGCGGCAACAAAGAAACTGGCGGAAAATAATATCAAGCCCCGGCTGCGGATGGTCACGCTCTATTATTTTGCCAACCGTCTAGGTTATCTGGTAGTGGGTGCCAGCAATAAAAGCGAGCTGTCGGTTGGCTATTTCACCAAGCATGGAGATGGTGGCTCAGACCTCATGCCTTTGGGCAACCTGGTCAAGAGCCAGGTGCGAGATTTGGCCAGGTATTTAGATATTCCCGGGGTAATCATTGATAAGCCGCCTTCGGCAGGTTTGTGGGAAGGGCAGACGGATGAGGCGGATATGGGGCTGACCTATAGCGAGCTTGACCGTTACTTGATTACGGGTGAGGCTGAGAAGAAGATTAAAGACAAGATTGATTTTAGGATGAGCAGGAGCAGGCATAAAAGCTACCCTCCGCCCATCCCGCCGCTATGAAATTATCATTTCGAGTGCATATTGTGCTGATATAATACCTATGTTATGATGCGCTTGGCTGTTAGAGGAGGCAAGACATGGCTACAGAGAGAGAAAAAGCACTGGAACTGGCAATAAGCCGCATTGAAAAGCAGTTTGGTGAAGGTTCGATTATGAAGCTCGGTGCGATCTCCGGGAGAATGGCAGCGGAAGCCATTCCAACCGGCTCACTGAGTTTAGATTTAGCTTTAGGCATAGGTGGTATTCCCCGCGGACGTGTCACTGAGATTTTCGGTGCTGAAGCTTCAGGCAAGACCACTCTTGCCCAGCACATAATTGCTGAAGCTCAGAAGCTCGGTGGGATTGCTGTCTATGTAGATGCAGAACATGCCCTTGATACCACTTACGCGGCTAATTGTGGGGTGAAAATTGAAGACTTGCGCATATCACAGCCTGACGATGGGGAGGAGGCTTTAGGAATTACTGAAGAACTGGTGAGGAGTGGGGCTGTTGATGTTATAGTGATTGATAGCGTGGCTGCCTTAGTACCCCGGGCTGAGATAGAGGGCGAGATGGGCGATATACATGTGGGCTTGCAGGCGCGATTGATGTCCCAGGCGTTAAGGAAACTGGTAGCGGCGATTAGTAAATCACACACTGCAGTGGTTTTTGTTAACCAGCTGCGGGAGAAGGTGGGTATCATCTTTGGCAGCCCCGAGGTTACCCCCGGGGGTAGGGCATTGAAATTCTATAGCTCGGTGCGGATTGATTTAAGACGGGTTGAGTCTCTTAAACAGGGTTCTGAGGTGGTGGGCACCAGAGTCCGGGCCAGGGTAGTGAAGAACAAAATGGCGCCACCCTTTCGGTCTGCTGAATTTGACATAATGTTTAAGCGCGGTACGTATGGTATAAGTAAGGAAGGTGACATTATAGATTTAGGTGTTGCTCTGGGGATAGTAAAGAAGGCTGGTACCTTTTTCACTTACGGTGACCTGAAGTTAGGCCAGGGGCGGGAGAATGCCAGAGATTATCTCTGTCAGCATGCCGACCTAGCTTCTAAGATAGAGAATGAGATAAGAACTGCGGCAGTTTCTTCGTCGAACCTGGCTGCCGAGTCGAAGGAAGTTTCCGAGTAAGCTGAACTCTTCTGGCACCTATTACCCAGAGCTAAGTAAAGCTTGAATTTAGAGGAGGCTGAAGTGGGGATGATTACGGCTCTGCGGATTAACGACAGAAAAAAGCAAGTCAGTATTTTTATCGATAGCTCCTTTTCCTTTTCTATTAATGAGGAAGTAGCAGCCGCGTCCGGTCTTAAAGTCAGTCAGCACCTGCCGGCAGAGCAGATTGAGAAACTGAAGAAAGCTGACCTTTATCACAATTGTTTTGGGGCTGCCTTGAACTATCTCAGCTATCGTCCTAGAAGTGAGGCTGAGATAAGACAGAGGCTGCATCGCCGTGGCTTCAATGATGATTTAGTTGATGAAGTTATTATCGTATTAAAGGAACGCAGGCTGGTTGATGATATAGCTTTTGCTCAGTATTGGAGGGACAATCGCCTGTCGTTTAAACCTCGGAGTCGAAGGTTGTTAAAGCTTGAATTGAGGCAAAAAGGCGTGGCTGCTGAAATAGCCAATGAAGTGGTGGAAGACTTAGATGATGAATCTGCCGCTTATGAAGTGGGATTGAAAAAGGCACGTGCTCTATCCGGTTTGGAGTATGGTGAATTCCGGCGTTATCTAGCCGACCATCTTCGACGACGCGGATTTGATTATGAGACTATCCGTTCTGCTGTGGCACGTTTATGGCAGGAGGGACAGCCCGGTTCTACATAGTGTTTATGAATAGGACATTTGTTTGACACCAGCTCAGCGAAAGATTACTATTATTAATAGTGAAATTTAGGTGATTTTTAGATATGTGGTGTTTCAGGAAAGCGAGGAAATTAGATGTTTTCAGCATTATATATTGTTATAGTTGCACTTGTTCTTATTTTAGGTCTACTCTTCGGCTATTTTGCCAGACAGATATTAGCCAACCAGCAGCTCCGTAGAAATCAAAATGAAGCCAAGCGATTACTGGAAGAGGCAGCAGCTGCGAATGAAGATATGCTTCGAAAAGCCAGAGAGGAAGCGAACAAGGTCAGAGCAGCAGCCGAGGCTGATAGTCGCGAACGACGTTTTGAGTTACAGCGGCTTGAACGGCGTTTTGCCCAGAAAGAAGAAAAGCTAGAACACAAACTGGAGGCTCTGGAGCGCCGCGAACGCGGTCTGGGTAACCGGGAGAGGGAAATCGAGGCGGTCAAAGCTCAGCTTGAAGAGGTGCGGGCTAAGCAGCTGCAGCGACTCGAGCTGATTTCAGGTATTTCAAGCGATGAAGCCAAGCAGGAATTGCTTCGGTCTGTAGAAGAAGAGATTCGCGAGGAAGCATCGCGCCGTGTTCAGGAATGGGAATCTCGAATAAAGAGCGAAATCGACGATAAAGCTCGCGAAATTTTAGCCACCACCATTCAGCGCTGTGCCACCGATGTAGTTTCAGAGACGACAGTATCTGTTGTATCTTTACCCAGTGATGAGATGAAGGGGCGGCTTATTGGCCGTGAAGGTCGCAACATCCGGGCTTTGGAACAGGCTACCGGAGTGGACCTCATTATTGATGATACCCCGGAAGCAGTAACTATTTCCAGTTTTGACCCGATAAGACGAGAGGTAGCCAGAGTGGCTTTGAATAATCTTATCCTCGATGGACGTATTCATCCGGCTCGAATAGAGGAAGTGGTGGAGAAGGCTAAAACCGAAGTTGAAGTTACGGTTCGCAATGAGGGCGAACGCGCAATGCGTGAAGTTGGAGTAGCAGGGTTGCATCCTGAGTTAATTAAATTTCTCGGTAGACTGAAATTCCGAAGTAGCTACGGGCAAAATGTGCTAACTCATAGCCTTGAGGTTGCTCATTTCTCAGGAATGTTAGCAGCCGAGATCGGTGCTGATGTAGCGCTGGCTAAGAAAGCCGGCTTGCTTCATGACATCGGTAAAGCGGTGGGGCATGAGGTAGAAGGGCCCCATGCTTCGATAGGTGCTGATTTGGTCAAGCAGTGGGATAAATCAACCGAAATAGCTCAGGCTGTCGGCGAGCATCATGGTGAGGCTACAACGACCAGTGCTCTAGGTTTTATTATTGCTACGGCTGATGCCATAAGTGGGTCGAGGCTCGGAGCCCGGCGTGAGTCACTGGAGCAGTATTTGAAGCGCATCGAGGCTTTGGAAAATGTAGCCAATAGTTTTCCTGGTGTTGAGAAGGCTTTCGCCATTCAGGCCGGGCGCGAAGTGCGCATTTTGGTTAAGCCCGAGCAGGTGGATGACCTTGGAGCTATGAGGCTGGCTCGGGATATAGTTAAGAAGATAGAGGATACCCTGGCATATCCGGGGCAAATTAAAGTGACTGTGATGCGGGAGACCAGAGCGGTAGATTATGCCAAGTAATAAATATGCTCTGTATAGGAAACGATATTGCGTGTATTAATGATAGGTGACGCAGTCGGCAGGCCTGGCAGAAAGGCAATGCAGAAATTTCTACCAGGCCTGTGTCATAATTATGAGATTGGTCTCGTTATAGCAAATGGCGAGAATTCCGCCGGAGGCATTGGCATTACGCCGGACACGGCCAGAGAGCTTCTTGACTGTGGCATCGATGTGTTAACTACCGGGAATCATGTATGGGCTAAGAAGGAGATTATTCCTTGTCTGGACGACGAGCTGCCCATTATTCGCCCTTTGAATTTCCCACCTGGCACACCGGGCCGCGGTTTTCTGAAGGTAAAAGGAGTCTTGGTAGTTAATCTAATAGGACGCGTTTTTGTTGGCGGGTTCGATTGCCCTTTCAGAGCTATGGACACTTTACTTGCGGAAGTTAAGACTGATACTAAGGTTATAATCGTTGATTTTCACGCTGAAGCTACTTCGGAGAAAGTGGCTATGGGGAGGTATCTTGACGGGCGAGTGAGTGCGGTACTTGGTACGCATACCCATGTGGCTACAGCAGATGCCTCTATTTTGCCCAAGGGCACTGCCTATATTACAGATGTGGGCATGGTCGGTCCTGTTGATTCCGTCATTGGTGTCGATATTGAATCAGCGGTTCGTAGCTTTCTTACCGCTATGCCTCATCGATTTTTTGTCGGCGAAGGGGCTGTCTCTTTCGATGCGGTGCTGGTCGATGTAGATGAAGCTAGTGGAAAAGCTCTCAGTATACAACAGATACGGTTAAGAGAGGGTGATGAAGGCTGATTTACATTTACACACCACTGCCTCCGATGGGCGTTTGGAACCCGGGGAGATTGTTTCCCTGGCGGTAAAAGTGGGGCTCGATGTTATTGCTATTACCGACCATGACACCGTAGACGGTGTTAGACCTGCTTTAGCCGCTGCAGAGGCTTTTCCTTCGCTTATGGTCATACCGGGTGTGGAGATTAATACTGACGTTCCTCACGGCGAGGTTCATGTTCTGGGCTACTTCATCGATTATACTGATGAGAAGCTGGCTGTTGTTTTACGGAGATTACGCGATGCACGGAGTGAGCGGGCACAGGGTATGATTGCCAAGCTGAGCAAACTGGGCATGAATATTGAGTGGCAGCGAGTGCTTGAGCTGGCCCAGGGCGGCTCTATAGGCAGGCCTCATGTAGCAAAGGCGTTGTTCGAGAAGGGCTATGTTGGTTCGGAGAAGGAGGCTTTCGACAAATACATCGGTCATGACGGTCCCGCCTATGTGGAGCGGTATAAGTTGCTTCCTGTTGAAGCAGTTAAGCTGGTTACGGATGCTCAGGGCTTGCCTGTCCTGGCTCATCCGGCAGACATCGCTGATTTAAATGAGCTTGTTCCAAAACTGAAAGCGGTTGGATTGGTCGGCATGGAGGTTTATTATCGCGACTATAGTTCGAATGTTATCGCTAAGCTACTGAAAGTTGCCAAGAAGTATGACCTTATCCCCACCGGCGGCACCGATTACCATGCCTTTGATGACGGTTTTGAGGTCATGATAGGGGGAGCACTGGCTCCGGCTCAGTCTGTGGAGAGGATGCTTGCACTGGCTGACAAGCGTAGTTTGGAACTGCTGAAACAGCATTAATTCCAGATAAGAACGTAAGAAGAGGAGCAAACAACCATGGAAGCATTTCGCGAGATTTTCTGGAATATTTCTTTCGGGCCTCCTATCTTGTATCTGCTGGGTGCAGCCGCTTTGGGAGTTTTTATATACGCTATATACAAGCGTGCTCGCCTGTGGGCGGTGGGTAAGCCTGATAAGAGATGGGATAATCCGGGTAAGAGAATCTGGGATTTTATAGTTACCGGGATAGTTGATGGGCTTATTCACAGGCGGTTCTTCCGCGAACCTTATCCCGGGATAATGCATTTTCTTATTTTTGCCGGTGCCGCTATTTTGCTGATTGGAACGGCTCTCGATGTTATAGACCATTATGTGTTTCATTTTATAAGCGGTAATGTCTATCTTGGCCTTAGTTTTGCGCTGGACGTAGGTGGGGTAATGATGATAGTCGGCGTTATTATGGCCATGGTTCGCCGCTATATCCAGAAGCCGGAAAGGCTGAATACTGTTCTGGATAATACCGTTGTCCTGGTTCTGATATTGGTTGTTGTAGTTACCGGCTTTTTTATCGAGGGTTTTCGTATGCTCGTAGCTACTCCGGAAGGCTTGTCTCAACCTGAATTTTTCAGTCATCCGGAATGGTCTAGATGGGCTTTTGGCGGTTACTTTATAGCCAGCCTGTTCGCCGGCTTGTCTGAAAGCGCCAGGTTAACCTGGTACATAGGCTTGTGGTGGTTTCATGCCGCCCTGTCATTAGGCGCTATTTTCTACGTTTGTCTTTCGTTTGATAAGTTAACCCACATTATTGTATCTCCGGTTAACGTCTTCTTTAAGTCATCCAGACCTAAAGGAGCATTGGCGCCGATTAAACTCGAAGAAGCCGAGACTTTCGGCGTGAGCAAAATAGAAGATTTCACCTGGAAACAGCTCCTGGACCTGGATGCCTGCACTGACTGTGGCAGGTGTCAGGACAGATGCCCGGCTTATCTTACAGGTAAGCCTTTGTCTCCACGTAAGGTAATACAGGACTTGAAAACCCAGTTGCTCGACAGGAGCAGTGCCCTGCTGGCTGTCAAAGCGGCTGCCAGAGCGGCTACTCCTACTGATGGTGGTGGCATTAAGGCTTTGATTGGAGAGGTAATACTGGAGGATGAGCTTTGGGCATGCACTACCTGCCGTGCTTGTCAGGAGATATGCCCTGTCTTTGTTGAGCATATTGATAAGATCGTTGATATGCGCCGCAGCCTGGTCTTGGAACAGGCTAAAATACCTGAGACCGGTGAGGCTGCCTTGAGATGCATTGAGACCAGAGGTCATAGCTGCAGGGGAACTACCCTCACCAGGACTGACTGGACGAGTGGATTGGATGTCAGGCTTCTATCGGAAGATAGCAATGTTGATTTAATATATTATGTCGGCTGTGCTGCAGCTTTGGAAGACAGGAGTATGAAGGTAGCCGTCGCTGTAGGCAAGATATTGAAGGCTGCCGGTGTTAACTTTGCCATCCTTGGGCCTGAGGAGACTTGCTGCGGTGAGCCGGCAAGAAGACTGGGTAACGAATATCTGTTCCAGATGCAGGCGATGAAGAATATCGAGATATTCAAGAACTACAACATAAAAAAGATAGTCACTACATGTCCGCATTGTTTTAACACCATTAAGAATGAGTACCCTCAGTTTGGCGGTGAATTTGATGTCGTCCATCATACACAGTTTATTGCTGAACTGCTTAAACAGGGTAAGATTAAACCGGCTTCCATGGGCGACGGCAAGTTGACTTACCATGATTCCTGTTATCTGGGCAGGCACAATGATGTTTATGAGGCTCCGAGACAGGTTTTGAACAGCATCTCGCCATCCCGGCTGCTGGAGATGAAGCGCATTAAGCGGAATGGATTTTGTTGTGGCGCCGGTGGTGGGCGTTACTGGATGGAAGAGCGCATCGGCAAGCGTATCAGTGAGGAGCGCATTGGGCAAGTGATTGAGACCAAAGCTGATATAGTAGCCACGGCTTGTCCCTATTGTTTGCAGATGTTCGAAGATGCCATTAAGGCAAAAGCGGCAGAAGAATCACTTAAAGCTATGGATATAGCCGAACTGCTGGCGGCACAGCTTGATAAGGTTGCTACCCGGTAACAGGAAATACAGCTACTTTTTAACTTGAAGTGGATTTAGGGCCAGGTCTTTAGACCCGTCTAGCGTTTGGTGGTGCCGGGTTGATATTCGATCAGTTTTTTAAGCCGGTCGGGATGACTGCTCTTCATCTTGGCTTCTTCTAAAGTGACCATCTTCTTTTTTACTAAGTCAGCTAGCGCCTGGTCAAGTGTTTTCATACCTTCGCCGGCGCTAAGTTGCATCACGCTATGAAGCTCGTAGCTTTTGCCTTCGCGAACAAGATTCCTGACTGCAGAATTGCCCAGCATGATTTCAAAGGCGCCTATTCTGCCTTTGCCCTGGACCCTTGGCAGCAGGGCCTGTGATAATACAGCCTCTATTATTTGTGAGAATTGTAGCCTGATTTGAGGTTGCTGGTTAGGTGGGAATATATCGATTACGCGGTCAACTGTCTGAGGCGCATCTGTTGTATGCAATGTGCCCATCACCAGGTGCCCGGTTTCAGCAGCCCTCATTGCCGTCGATATGGTTTCAAGGTCTCTAAGCTCACCGACTACGATGACATCCGGGTCGTGTCGCAGGGCGTGGATTAAGGCGGTATCGAAGGATGTGGTGTCGTCGCCAAGGTCCCGCTGAGCGATTAGACATTTGATGTTGTTGTGTAGATATTCAATCGGGTCCTCGATAGTGATTACGTTTCGCGCCAGGTTTTCATTGAGGTAATTGACCATTGCAGCCATGGTGGTGGATTTGCCGCTGCCTGTGGGTCCGGTTACTAAAATAAGTCCTCGCGGCTTAAGAATAAGCTCCTTGCAAATCGGTGGTAGTCCTAGCTCATCGATGGTAAAGATTTTAAAGGGCACCATACGGAAGGCAAGGCTTATTGTCCCCCTTTGCCGCATAACGCTCACACGGAATCTGGCTAATCCCGAAACACTGTAGGCGAAATCGAGTTCTTTTTCTGAGTGGAAGCGGCTCCTTTGGTCTTGAGTGGTAATGTATTCAAATGCTGCTTCAACATCTTCTGTTGTAAGTTTTGGTGATTGCTCCTGTATTATGAGCTCGCCGTCAACGCGCAACACCGGTGGGCTCGGCACCCTTAGATGCAGGTCCGACGCCCCTTTTTCTACCATTAGCTTTAGAAGCTCAATTATGTCCATAATTGCACCTCTACAAGATTCACTTTTTTATCACGGCGATAACAGGTAAATGGTCGGAGGCAGTGCTTGATGGAACCTGGACGTCACTTGTTCTATTTCTGAGGTCGTATGATACGAAGATATAGTCTATCCTTTGGCGGGGATTATCCGAGGTAAAAGTGTAGGCTAGCTCGGGATTCATTTTTCTGGCGACATCCATTAGGGAGGCCTGGTACAACATAGATATTTCTTTTTCAGATATTTCTGCATTGAGGTCACCTAATAGGACGATGTTGTTGCTATCGATACTATTTATATAGCTGAGTATAGCCCCCGATTGAAGCTGGCGTATATCTGTCTGTCCCTCGAGATGGTGGAAATGTGTGTCGATTACTTTAATTTTTTGACCGCCGCCCAAATCTATCAGCGCTACGATGAAGCCGCGTAATATGAAAAGATCACGGGGCGGCAAGTCATATCTTGAGTATGCCAGTATCGGGTAGCGGCTCAATATGGCGTTACCCCAGAATGGGTCTGCCGTTGGTCCAAAAACGTAGGGCATGTTCAATCGTAGAGATAGCCATTCCAGCATGTCTACCCGGCCACTGGCTACCCAGCCTCTTGATACTTCTTGCAGGGCGACGATATCGGGAGCATCACCTTCAATAACTCGAGCGATTTCTTCAAGATTTAGTTTGCCCTTTGTATTAAAGCCATTGTGTAAATTATAGGTCATTATGCGCACGGGAAAGCCCTGGCCGCTAACCGGTGCCGGTGTCGGCCACGTGAATATTTGAGCCAGAGGCAGGATTAGCAGAATCAGAGCAAGTACCGGAGCTAACCATAGCTTTGTGTCGACTTTTATCTCTTGCCGCCGGAAGATCAGGGCACATATGGCGCAGGCGGCAACGATACCCCCGGCTATCGGTTCAAGCGCGGCATTTTTGTAGGGGAGGCTCATATCGTAAACAGCGTAGTAGGATGTTATGAGCACTAGAAGCAGGACCATGCCGATGCCGTTGGCAATCCAGACGCCGGAGCGCTGTGTTTTGCCTGTGCTGGTGGTGACGCCAATTAGAATCATCACTACGAGCATAGATAGCAGCACCTGTCCCACCAGGAACATCAGGGCTATTAAGGCTGCTGGTTTTTGGTAGCCGAATGTCAGAGCTACAGGCAGAAGGACACCGATGACTATTGCCCAGGGCCATAACATGCGCCGGGACTTGTTCAGCAGGCAGGCGGCGGCAGCCATACCGGCTAGCTGAGCTATAAGCACCAGCCCGAAGCTTATCGGCAGCGACCAACCGGTTAGTGTTGCCACACGTGGTATGTTCTGGAAAATAACCAGCTCCAGGAACAGGAATGGTCCGATAGCCAGCCAGGTGAATGACCGCGCCAGGGAAACCCCGCTGCTTTTGATAGTATGTGACTTTGTCGACGCGGTCCCGGTTGGGGGTCTCATGCCCAGAAAAAGCACCAGCTGGATAATTAACAACAGCAATGTTAGCAGCAATGGTAGCGGCTCTATTTGCCAGACTGTGTCATATGTACCGAAGGCGCCATTGATGGCGATATCCAGCGCCACCCCGCCCAGAAGTCCTAAGGCAAAGCGGGATACAGCGGAGCCGCCGCGGAGTCGTGCCTCTTCGAAGCAGGCTGGCAGGAAAACAAAGAATAAAATTGTTCCTATTATTGCCAGGCTTAGATTAAAGAACGGCTCACCCCACCAGACCTGCATAAATAATCTCATTATGCCCAGTCCGACAGCGGTGATTAGTATCAGGCGGCGGTTACCTGTAAGCCGACCCAGCGGACCGGCAAGAAAACCACCGATGATAAAGATAGCGAATCCAATCAGTCCGAGTTGAATTGTGTCCAGGCTCGTCCGGCTGGCGAGCGTCCAGAACATGCCCGGTATCAATACTCTGAGCACCTGCATGCCGAATAAAACTGTAATTGCAGTTAATGTTAGCTCGGTCAATAAAGGTCGAGCCGCCAGCCATTCGGTAAATGAGGAGAGTCCGTCTCTTTTCGCTATAGCCTCGGCTTTAGGTGGCATGCTATCTGCTCCTTTGGTGACCTATGATACGGCTACAAAGGTGGTCTGTCAAGGTTTCGGGGCCAGCCCGCCCTGGAGATATTGACAAACCGCCAGCGTATGATTATATTAAGGTGAACACAGAAAATTAGCGCCCGTCAATAAATGATTTAATTTGGATTAGACAAAATGGAGGGTGCAGCAAAGGCACTGGAATTATTCTTTACTATGGTCTACGGTGCCTTTTTCTTTCATACCTTGGGAGGTGGCATTGCCGTAATTGTAGCTTAATCGCCGGAATCACCTAAGGAGTATACGGGGATGGTACAAGGGGAGATAAAAGAGCATATCGACGCGCTGAAGGGTGAGCGTGTAGAGGGGCGTCAAACAGCCTTTGAGGTATTGGTTAAGATTGGTGTCCAGGCTGTACCTCTACTCGTAGAGTCGCTCAAAGACGAAGATAGCGATGTGCGCCAGGTTGCTGCCTCTGCTTTAGTTAAGATTGGTGAACCTGCCGTACCTGCCCTTATCAAGTTGCTCAAGGATGGGGACGAGTCCAGTGATGTACATCGCATAGCCACCTGGATACTGACCAATATTGGCGGACTTGCCATACCTGCTCTCGTTGATGCTATCAGGTGCCAGGACGAAGATGTGTATGAAACAGTCACCACTGCTGATGCTGAACCTGATGAGAAGACTATTGAGCAGAATGTCGAAGAGGTAGTTCCACCCAAGGCGAAGCTACAGGTGGAAGACCTCCTGAGCAAAGCGCAACCTAAAGATAGGTTAGGCAGGCCCCATAGGATGTCTATAGCTCCTTTTAGTATCAGCGAGCTGAAGGTGGCTCCGGCTCAAGCTCAGCCAGGCGAAAGCGTAAACATTTCGTTCAAAGCGGTCAATAACAGTGATGCTGACAATTATTATCCTGTTACCCTGAGGGTAAATGGTGTGGTGGTGGGTGCTGAGGTGGTGAGCCTGCCTCGAAAAACCACCCTACCCATGAGATTCACCACATTCGGCACTGTGCCCGGTGGTTACAACGTGGAAGTTAATGACATGGCTGACAGGTTCACCGTCGTTAATAAAGAAAATAAAGGCAAGGTAAGAGAGTCGATGGTGGTAAAACCGGAGCCGGTAGTTTCAGAGGCTGAGACTAAGATGGGGGAAGCGGCTGTAGAGGTGGATGTGCAGCGGAAGAAAAAACTGGATGTAAATATTGGTCGGGAGTCGGGAGGGGTGGCAGCGGCTATAGACAAAGTGGCTGACTACATTGAATTCGGGCTTGATAAGCTGGGGGACGGAATAGTCTTCCCCTTTAAGAAAATAGCTGATGCTTCTACCACAGCATCTAGGGACAAGAAAGCGAAAAAGCGGAACTAGCTGCTCCGCTTGGGGATTGAACTCTCACATTCCAATGCGTTCATAGATTTCTTTTGACATTATACTTTCTTGCGAGTGTAATATTGTTATCAATTAGGAGGGCATTAGGATGAAGAGGCTGGTTAAAAGGTTCGGTAAGCTAATGACAGCATCATTCTTCATTATGGGAATTGGGGTAATTGTTTTTCTGCTTACTCCTCTCTCCATGTGGCTTTGGGATGCAGACATAGATATATCAGGAGCATTAATATTTATCGTAGGTGCCATACTCTGTGCTGTAGGGTCTATTAGGCGAGTTAAAAGCGCAAAACAATAGCTTTGCTAAAGTGCCTTGTGTATTGCTCTAAAAAGAATTGCAAGGAAGTGGACCAAGCAGCGCAGGCTCAGCCGGCAGGCCGCGTACAGGATACTGTGGGGGGCGGAGGGCGGCTTGACAGGCAAGAGGTCGCTATTTTGAAGCGCGAAACGCCCCAGCTTCGATCATTGGAAGTGTCTGGTCTAACATTAGAACCGGGCTGGTGCGACCGGTTCCATAGGTATTCAGCGCTCCGAGTGCTCGTGCCAGGGTCGGGTAATCATCAGCCTCGACAGTAATATAGAAGGTATGGTCCATCGGCGAGACGTATCCGGACACTACCTTTACTCCAGATGTCTTTTTCAGTGACTGCCACCATTCACCAAAGCGCTTTGCCTGCTCAGACGATTGACCTGGGCAGCTTTCGTTAGTATGCGTATGAACTACTTGAAATAACATCTAAGCACCTCCTTAAAACGACTGCATAATTGCTTTACCTCATCATTTTGACTCAAAGATGCTTGAAAAGTCATAAAATTGGAACCGAATAAGTTACAAATTTATAACGTTTCAACATTTGAAAGAAGTTGGCTAGATTGATTGGGATCGCGGGCCGTATCCGTCCCGCCTCCTCTCCTTAATTGTGCCATTTTGCAGTAGCCCCTCAGGCTCATATGGTACAATTATTTGGAGCTGGTCAATGTAAGAATGGGAGATGATAACCATGTCACTCTTAGATTTGGTAAAACACAGGAAAAGCATCAGGGATTTTATTGACAGACCCGTTGAGCGCCAAAAAATAATGTTGTGTCTTGAGGCAGCAAGGTTGGCTCCATCCGCATCTAATTCTCAACCGTGGAAATTTATTGTTGTTGATGACACAGAAGTCAAAAAAAGGCTGTGTGATACCGCTTTTGGTTCTATATATCGGGTTAATTCTTTTATAAAAAAGGCGCCGGTAATAATCATAATTGTATCTGAAAAAGATAAGTTCTTGACTAGAATAGGAGGCATGTTTCGGGGTACAGGCTATCATCTTATAGATATAGGTATAGCTGGAGAGCATTTTGTGCTGCAGGCAGAGGAGCTGGGGCTGGGAACTTGTTGGATAGGCTGGTTTGATGAACAGGCTATCAAATCGACACTGAATATCCCAAAGGATAAGAAAATAGACATACTATTAGCATTGGGATATTACAATGAGAATGGTATGAGTATGGAACATGATAGACAACCGATGGAGGAGATTGCCTCTTTTAATACCTACTGAATCTTAGAGAGGGGTGGTGAGGGCTCTTTTTGTGCGGCCTCAGCCGGCAGGCAAGCTACAATATACTTTGGCGGGGGGCGGCCTGACGGGCCCTAGCGGAGGGTGTTCTGTTTTGGTTCGGGCGGGTGTATAATTCAAGCAAATTGTTGGCCTTGATTGAGGTTGGAGGATTGTGATGCAGCAGTGGTATCAGTGCCCTCAATGTGGCGCGCCAGTTGCCTTCGGGGTGAGGTTCTGTGGTAACTGTAGGACACAGCTGAACTGGCCTACGCAACAGCAACAACCACTGCAACAGTATCAGCCACCACCACAGCAATCAATACAGACTCCGCAATATCAGCAACAAGCGCCACCTTCTTATCAGCATGTCAACTCTATATGTGTAAAATGTGAATGCCGGAACTATCACGGAGTTGACCACAATGGCGAGGCTACTGTTAGGTGCCAGTCATGCTCGACGCTTTACAATGTCAAGACGTATGAAGTGCGAACAGTACATGGGCGGCGAGACCGGAAATCTGGCATCAAATCCTACAAAGTAAGAGTGAAGGAACCAGACCGTGATGAGAGGCTCCTTGAGTTTGACTCCGCACGAGAAATTGAAATGAGGGCTGGGGACTGGATAATTGGTTCATATTCCAGAGGCAAGTTAAAATATCTGTTAAATGAAAAAATTGGACATTATTGGGATGTCCAAAGTGGAATGGGTTGTATGATTGTTGGCTTAATGTTTGCTGCTCTTGCTACAACCATAATCATACCTCTTGTATGCTGGCTTTGAATTGAATCAAGCCCGAACCCGCGGCCAAGAGGTACGGGCTCAGCCGGCAGGCAATCTACAAGATACTTTGGCAGGGACGGGCAGCAACTTGACAGGTACGCAAGCCTTCAATGCTAATTTGAGGGGTGGTATAATTATTTTGGGTAGGTTAGAAATATGGAATGGAATAAAGACGCCAAGATTGATATAACTTGTCTGCAATGTAAGGCCTCTTTTGTTATCACGGGCAAACAGCTGATTGACAAAGAAACTGTTGTTTGCCCTAACTGTAAAGTACAGTACGATACGACACAGTTTTTGAAACAGATAGAGGATACTATCAAAAAACACCATTTCAACAAGACAATACATATTGATTTTAAACTCTAAATTAGTCTGGGCAGGTGTATACTTAAAGAAGTAACACGCTTGCGGACGAAGCAAGCAGGAGGTGGAGCGAGATGGAGCAGTGGTATAAATGTCCCAGGTGTGGCAAGGACATTTTGTATGGGGCCAACCCATGTCCCTATTGTAAATGCTCTTTAGCCTGGTCGCGGCAGGGGCCGGTACAGTACCTACCGCCGGCGACACAACCAGAGCCGGCATACCAGCCACAACAGACCCCACAGTATCAGCAGCCCGAACCACAAAAGAAAAAATCAAACAAGTTAGGCATCATCGCGCTGGCTGTCGTCGTGGTTGCCCTCGCTGTGGTTGGGTCGTGTGTAGTATGCGTTATGCAACCTGAGAGTTCAGATGTAACGTCGCCTTCTACTATGAGCGAACAAGCCTATGCCTTAGCCATTGCAGACCAATCCTCGACATTGAGCAAAGCACTCACTGAGCTCAGTGATTTATCACAGAATTATCAGTTTGGCGACGATGAGTGGACTACAGATGTTGCACTTCAAATGGTAAAGATACGCACGGTACATGATGAGGCTATGGCAATGACTCCCCCTAGTTCAATGGCAGAAATACACTACAAATATACTCAGGGATTGAAGCACTATTATACTATGACAGATTTACTTGCCGAAGGCATTGACAAATTGGATGCTGGTTTGATAGAGCAGGCAACTACAGAAATGAATATCGGTACTGGCTATATAATAGAAGCGACAAAGCTAATGAATGACTTCACAGAGTCGAAGTCAAAGTAGCCTCTCTCAAAAGAGCGGCCCACCGTGGTTGAATATGGGGCTGGCTCCCGAGGCAGGACTCGAACCCGCGGGGGCGGCTTGAGGGCCGTGCAAAATCTTGTGTTAAGTTCAAGGATATACCCGCCACTTGAGGACGAAACAGTGAGCCGAAGCATAAAGCCACAATGGGAGGAGGAGAAGGTAATAGACATTTGGAACACGAAGGATAGCGACCTACTGGCTCGGGTTGGGGAAGTGGTAGGTTGGAAGTACCTGTGGAGGCAGGGAATCACAACTTGGAATTTTTGGGTGGTAGTCCGAACAGATTTATTCCGCAAGTGCATGACCCCAGAGCAACAAAATTACCTTAATGAATTCCGTAGCGGGAAAAGACCAGCACGAGCCTGGGACTTAGTGGGTTTATAT
>Ga0299912_10000829_pt1 | contig 25290 bp, 20 predicted proteins | sample RVTome_2_FD_207667 | JGI IMG/M metagenome (GOLD analysis project Ga0299912, IMG submission 207667) | Soil microbial communities from uranium-contaminated site in the Upper Colorado River Basin, Wyoming, United States - RVT95D214 (version 2) ... | reverse complement strand
CGATCGATCACGGTTTAGAGCCAGCCGAAGAGAGGACGATGAAGGGCAAGAAAGGACATGGCAGTATTGTTTTAAAGGCATTCCAGAAGGGAAGTCATGTAGTAATAGAGGTGATAGATGACGGCAGGGGCATAGATGTAGAAAAGGTCAGGAAGAAGGCAATAGAAAAGGGGCTGCTTGAACCTGATGCCAATCTCGAAGAAAGGGAGATTATTGATTTCATATTTGCTCCTGGTTTTAGCACAAAAGAGGTCGCGAGTGAGATATCCGGAAGGGGTGTCGGCCTGGATGTTGTAAAGGAAAAACTTTCCATGCTGGGCGGCTTTACAGAGGTTTACACGAAGAAGGATGAAGGGACAACCTTTGCACTTACACTCCCGATTACCCTTGCAATAATAAAAGCGCTTATTGTAAGAGTTGGGAAAGAGAAGTTTGCTTTGCCACTGACAGCGATATCTGAGACGGTTGTAATAGAGCATAAAGATATTCAAACTATAGAGTGGAAGGATGTTTATTACATCAGAGGCGAAATGCTCCCGATAATGAACATCGGGAAAATATTTAACCTGGGAACTGATAAAAGTGACAGGTCATTTGCTGTTGTTGTAGGGCTTGGAATGAGAAAATTAGGACTTCTCGTGGATGAGCTCGTTGGGCAGCCTGAGATTGTCATAAAGTCGCTTGGGGAATATTTTAAAGGCTTAAGCGGTTTTGCAGGTGCTGCTGAGATAGGGAAACATGAGGTAATCCTCGTCCTTGATGTTGAGTCTCTTATAGAAAAATCTTTAATAAAACAGGAAGGCATGTCATATGTATGAGGAATTCTATGGGCTAAAACAGAGACCTTTTACCAAAACACCAGACCCTAAATTCCTTTTTCTAAGCAAAAATCATGAAGAAGCCCTGGCGAGGTTACAATATGCTGTCGAGGAAAAAGAGCTAATTTTGCTTACAGGAGATGTCGGCAGCGGCAAGACTACACTCACACGGGCACTGATGGATTCCCTCGGCGAGAAATACAGGATAATACTTTTAATAAATCCACGGCTTACACCGGTTCAATTTCTGAGGACGGTTGCAAAGCGTTATGATATGAATGTCCCGTACAATTTTAAGGATAACCTGCTTGATATAATTTATGAAAAAGTTTACAAAGACTACGAGGCAGGGATATCACCAGTAATTATAATAGACGAGGCACAGCTGATACCTAAGAAAGATACATTTGAGGAGATAAGGCTCCTTACAAACTTTCAGCTTGACTACACAAACCTTATTAGCCTTATACTCGTGGGCCAGACAGACCTGAGGAGGAGATTGAACCACAAGACATACCTTCCATTAAGGCAGCGGATAGGGCTTTTCTATAATCTCGGACCCTTAACGGAGAGTGAGATAAGAGGCTATGTAGAGCACAGATTAAGGGTGTCGGGGATGGAAGAGGCTCTGTTTACAGAAGGGGCACTGAAACGACTTTATCAGTACTCAGGCGGAATACCGAGGGTGATAAACAGTCTTGCTACCTCTGCCCTTCTTGATGGATTTGGTAAAGAACTGCGGATTATAGAAGAATCTCTTATTAATGATGCAGCAAGGGAGCTCGGGTTGAATGGATATCGCGAAAATTAGGAAAAAGCTGAAAGAGATGGAGACGTCCGGTAGTCAGCAGCCCAGGGTAAATGACAAACCCACAGAAGGACATGAGGCTCAGGGTATAAAGTCCGATAAGGAAAACGCCGAACGCCGAACGCTGAACTCCGAAGAAATAAAAGCAGAGGCTGATACTAATCAAAAAGCTGACGCAAAAAGTAGTGAGGAGATAAGAACTGAGCGTGTCGACGTTAAGGAAGAGATAACCAAGACAAAGGATATCGAAAAGAAGATTGAGGAAAAAAAGACAGATGAAATAATCGAGATACTCACCTTCAGCCTTTTAAAGGAAGAATTCGCTTTCAGAATCTCTGAGCTTGAGGAAATACGAAGGTATCAGAGGATAACAATTGTCCCAAAGATGCCGAATTATGTCCTTGGAATAACCTCTCTCAGAGGGAAGGTTATCCCTGTGATAGACCTAAAGACCAAACTCTCCCTTACAGACAAACCCTCAGATATTGACCACAAGGGGAAAATATTAATAATCAAAGGTCCCAAGGGACCAATCGGCGCAGCAATAGACAAGGTCCTGGGTGTTGTTCGCATTACAAAGACTGACATCTTGCCACCGCCTTCTCATCTTACAGAGACAGAACTTAAATTTGTCGAAGGTGTGGCTGTGGTAGATAAGCGTTTCATATCAATAATGCGCATGGAAGAAGCAATAAAGATTTAATAAGTCGTGATTGGTGAGAAGGAGGGTTTCATGAAGATCATAAAGCTTGTAAAAGAGAGACTCGAAATAAAGTATATGGTTTTTGTCGTTGCGCTATTAGTAGCTGGTATCCTGTGGGCTGGCATTTTATCATTTAGCGTAAGAGACAATCTTTATTCTACAGCTGAAGAAAATTTAGATGCAACAGCCACAATAGTCGCAATGGATATTACCCGGGTAATGCATGAGTCTGTTGAAAAAAAGGCAGCGATATCGAAACAGATTGTTGATGGCCTCAAGACTGTCAAAGGTATTGAGGATATTAAAATATTAAATACAAAGGGCCGAGAGGCATTTAAGAAAGATTCTCCACCAACTGAGGCATCTTTAATGGAAAAAATGTCCGCTACACAAGCTCCGGTAATTGTCAAGTCGGAGAAGTCATTAATTTTTGGTAAACCGCTCGAAAACGCCTCTTATTGTAAGGGATGTCATGCCCAGGAAGGTGCGATATTAGGCGGTGTTAAGGTTGCAATATCCCTCGAAAAGATTTATGGAAAGAGTATGAATTTTATCTTATGGACTACAATCCTCTCTATAATCGGCATTGCTGTAGGCACCTTTTTCTTCTGGATTATATTAAGGAGGCTTGTGATAGTGCCAATACACTCTATCGAAAAGGCTGCTAAATCTTTAGCTGATGGAGATCTCTCTTTCAGTTTAGATATCAAGACAAGTGATGAGATAGGAAGGCTGAGTAAGGCTATCAATACATCTGTGAAGGCTCTCGGAAGTATTCTTCTTAGGGTTAAGAGTGGCTCAAAACGTGCCTCGGACGTTGCCGCAAAAGTAGAAGTCGAATTCAAGAAGGTTTCAGAAGGCACCAAGCTTGAATCAGAAGCAATAGCAAATATAGCGACTTCCATAGAACAGATGAATTCAGCCGCAGTAGAGATTTCAGGCAGCACAGACGGCCTTGCAACCTCTACAGAAGAGACAGCAGCAGCAATGGAAGAAATGGTCACGAGCATAGGTCAGGTTGCAAACAGCGCACAGGACCTCTCAATGACTGTTGATTCCACATCAGCCTCGATAGAAGAACTGTCTGCTACAGTAAAGGAAGTAGCCAGCAAGGCAGAAGATCTTGCTGCAGCATCAGAGGAGACACTTGCAGCGACAGAAGAAATTTCCTCTTCTGTAAAGGAAGTGGAGCAGAGTGCAAAAGAATCTGCGATGCTCTCTGAGAAGGTTAAAAACGATGCATCTACATTCGGTATGTCCTCAGTAGAGAAAGCAATAGAAGGAATGCAAAACATCAAATTATCAGTTGAAAAAACAGCCAATTATATGAGGAAGCTTGGTGGAAGGTCAAATGAAATTGGCAATATCTTAAATGTTATAGATGAGGTAACAGACCAGACAACACTGCTTGCCCTGAACGCAGCCATACTCGCTGCACAGGCAGGTGAGCATGGCAAGGGCTTTTCTGTTGTTGCCGATGAAATAAAAGATCTTGCAGAGAGGACATCGTTCTCAACGCATGAGATAGCCGCGCTTATTCAGGCGGTACAGCAAGAAGTTAGAGATGCTATCCTTGCAATGGATGAAGGTCTCAGGTCTGTTGAGGATGGGTTTAAGGTTACACGAGATGCAGGAGATGCCTTGAGGAAGATAGTTGAGAGTGCTAAGCAATCAGCAGAGATGGCTTTTTCCATTGAGCGTTCGACAGCAGAACAGGCAAGGGCAACAAGGCTTGTTTCAGAGGCCATGGAAAAGGTAAAAAATATGGTAGCTCAGGTTGCAAAGGCTACCTCGGAACAAAGCAAGGGCGCCCTTCTTATCACTAAGGCTACAGAGAAGATGAGGGATGTTGCTAATCATGTTAAGGCAGCAACTGGTGAACAACTAACAAATACCAAGCAGATATCTGAGGCAATAGAGCTTGTGTCAGAGAAGAGTCAGAAAATTGCCAGGGCTGTTAATGAACAAAAGTCGGGTGCTAACCAGATATTCAAGTCTATCGAGAAGATAAAGGATATTCCAAAGGTAAATATGAACATTGTATTCGATATTAACCGATCACTGAAAGGTTTATTCAGAAACACTGAACTTGTAGCTAAGGAGATGCATGGGATTAAGCTATTAGAAGAGAGTTTAGCTACCAGTTTGCCTACTGATTTTATAGGGTTTGGTATTGAGCCTATTGGTGAATCACCTGTCGAGATATTAAAAAAATTCAAACCACTCGCTGAATACCTTAGTAAAAAAATCGGTAAAAGGGTTGAACTGAGAGCGGTATCTGATTACGAGGGCGCTATAAGAGACATAAGTCAAGGTATAACACACCTCTGTTTTATGACGCCAACCACTTATATGGAAGCAAATAAGAAGTATGGAGTTGAGGTCCTTGTAAAGGCATTAACAGAAGGGAAGGCATTTTATCATTCTGTCATTATAGCGAAGAGTGACAGTAATATAAATTCTGTTGAAGACATCAAAGGACATACATTTGCCTTTGGAGATCCACACTCATTATCTAATTATATAGCACCAAGGATTATGCTTTTTGAGGCTGGTGTAGACCTGAAGGATTTACTTTATTACGATTATCTCGGCCCTCACGAGGCAGTAGCAAATGCGGTGCTTAAAGGTAACTTTGACGCTGGTGGTGTGACAGAGAGCATAGCATATAAGTTCAGGGACAAAGGTATCAAGATAATTAAATTATCTGAAGATTTACCAGGATTTAGTATATGTGTCAGTAAGGCCTTGCCTGAGAGTGATAAAACTTCTATAAGAGTTGCACTCACAGCGTTGACAGATGCAACACCTGAAGGTGCTTCAGTCCTCGGTTCTATATATAGGCGTTACACCGCGTTTGAAGAAGCATCTGACTCTGAATATGCGAATGTAAGGGATATGATGTCAAGATTAGATTTGATTTAAGAGTTAATAAGGTCTTAAGCACCTTTCAGGGTCAATCAAGGTTAAGAAGTTTAATTAAAAGGTAAAAAGGAGATGAGGTGAGAAAGTTTGCTGTATTTAAGATCGGGGGAGAAGATTTTGGCGTCGAAATCAACAGGATTGTTGAAATCCTTAAGACACAAAAGATACATTCGCTACCAGATCTCCCTGATTTTCTATCCGGTGTTGTAACTGTTAGGGGCGAGGTAATACCTCTTCTTAACCTCAAAAAGCGTTTTGGTTTTGAGTCATCTCCAGAAAAGGAGCATATATTAATAATAAAATGTGATAGCGAAAAGATTGGTCTTCTCGTAGATGAAATAAAAGAGATAATTCCCCTTGCCACTGAAGAGATAACTGTCCCACCGTCTATATTCAAAGGGTTAAAAAGAAGGTACCTTACCGGTCTGGGGAAAAAAGGCGACAGGATAATAATCCTTCTTAACATAGATGATCTTCTTACCTCGGAGGAGAAAATAATGCTGAAGGAATCAGAAGGGATTTTAGACGAAGATGCAGGATCTGGAAAGCTTACTTAAAGACGACGATGTTGAAGTCAGGAGAGAGGCCCTTGAAAACCTCAGGAGCAGGTCGGGTAATTCTTATATTATAAATCTGCTCCTGAGCGCTATGGAGGATATGAGCTGGAGGGTCAGGAACACGGCTACAGATATTCTTCTCGATGAGCATCCAGTCGAGACATATATAGGAGGATTGATCCGGTTACTTTACCGTGAAGATAATGCAGGCGCAAGAAATTCTGCAATAGAAGCGCTTGTTAAACTTAATAAAAAGGCAACGCCTTTTTTAATCGAGGCATTCAATACACCTAACAGGGATGTTAGAAAATTTATTATAGACATCTTAGGGGGATTCAAGGATAGCAGATCCCTGCCACTCATACTCAATGCATTAAAGGATGATGATGAAAATGTCCGGGCTACAGCTATAGAACATATCGGCAAGGTAGGTGAATCATCTGTTGTAGATGCCCTGATGGAGATACTCGAAAGTGGCGACATATGGACAGCCTATCCTGCTGCTGATGCACTCGGCAGGATCGGAGACAGGAAGGCAATCCCATTATTAATAAAGGCACTGGATAAGAAGACACTCAGGGAACCCGCTATAAAGGCCCTGAGTCTTATTGCTGACCCCGAGACGCTTAGATATGTAGTCCCCTTTATAGAGGATTCTTCAAAGACTATACAGGAAGACGCCCTTCGGGGTATTGAGAGGTTTTACCATAAAGGTGTCAGCGAGGAATTTATAACAGGTGAGATAAAAAGGCTTCTTGGCGATCGGGTCCTGGATATACTCGTTACTCATGCGTGGTCAAAAAAACCTGATGTGAGAATATCTGCGATACTCATACTCGGCCTGATGAAAGATGAACGGGCATACAATCCCCTCCTTGAGCTATCACAAGACGAAAAATTCAAAGAAGATGTCAAAAAAGCGCTTGTCTTTATAGGCAAAGACAGACCGGAATCTCTGCTCAAGCTTTTTGATACAGATAACCTTTACCAGAAAAGGTTCATATGCGAGGTTGCTGGTAGAATAGCCTCTCCTGTTTATTACGACATACTTGAAAAGCTACTTGAAGACGAGGATGGACATATCCGCTCTCTTGCTGTAATAGCAATTTCGAAACTCAGTAATTTAAAAGCTATAAGTCCTATAAAAAGACTTTTAGCTGATCAATATGAGGATGTGCAAGAGGCTGCAGTTGATGCTCTTTCAAATCTAAGGTTAGGTCTTTCTGTCTCTGAACTAATAGATTTACTTGATAGTGCAAACCCGGCGCTGAGGAAAAATGTGTCTATACTTCTTGGAAGAATAGGCGCTACTGAAGCAGTGCCGGCATTGGGATTTACACTTAAGGATGGGGATATTGGTGTAAGGAAGGCTGTTGTTGATGCCTTTTCTCATCTTAAAACAGAAGAGTCCGTCAGATTTCTCATCCTTGCGCTTACAGATGAGGAGCCTGACATAAGAGTGCTGTCAGCCCTCAGCCTTGGCCATATTGGTGGTGAAGGTATCTTCGAGTCCCTATCTCTGCTTCTTTCCGATTCAGACGACTCTGTAAGGGTTGCGGTCTCAAATGCCCTCGGTATGCTTAAAGATGCGAGGGCGGTTAAACCCCTTATAGGGCTACTATCTGATAAAAACGGTTTTGTTGTAGCAACAACAATAGAGTCTCTAAGCAAGATAGGCGGAGATGAGGCAAGGTCTGCCTTACTCCGCATGCTTGTTTCTGAGGACAGAGAGGTCAGGCGGACCGCAATAAAAGCACTTTCATCCTTTGATGATGTAGAGGGGAAATTGCTTCCTTTTCTGAAAGATGATGATTGGGCGACCAGGATGGCTGCTGTTGAGGTATTAGGCAAAATGGCAAAAGTGAAATTGGTTATAAGGAAGGAACTCGAAAAACTCCTCGACTTTGAGGAAGATCCTATAGTGAAGAAGGCGGTTGAAGAGAGCCTAGGTGTTTGAAGGTGAAGAGTTAATACATCTGCCTGAAGATGTATTCAGGCTCATAAGGGACCTGATAAGGGATTACTTTGGAATATATTTTGATGACGAATCAAGGTATCTCCTCGAAAAGAGGCTTTCAAGGAGGGTAAGGAATCATCATTTTGGCAGCTTCAGGGACTACTTCAGGCACCTGCTTTACGGTAGAAACCGTGATGAAGAACTCGCATCGATAATAGATGTCCTTACTGTTAACGAGACATATTTCTTCAGGGAACAGAGCCAGCTTAAGACATTCAGCGAGGAGATACTGCCAGAGCTCAGGGATATAAATAAAGATAAGAAGAGGCTGAGGATATGGTCTGCAGGTTGTTCTACTGGCGAGGAACCTTATACTATTGCCATGCTCGTGCTCGAGAATGGCAATTTTTGCGGCTGGAACGTAGAGGTATTTGGAAGTGATATAAACCAGAGGGTGCTCCAGGTTGCAAGAAGTGGAATATACAGAAAGAACTCCTTCAGGACAACAGAGCCTTATTTTGTTAATAAATATTTCAAGGAAGAAGACAGCCTTTTCAGGATATCAGACGATGTAAAACAGCATGTAAATTTCAGTCATCTAAATCTTCTTGATCCTTTCAAGGTAAGATTAGTAGGCACGATGGATGTAATATTCTGCAGAAACGTGTTGATCTATTTCGATCAGATGTCGAGGAAAAAGGTTGTGGAGATATTTCATGAAAGGCTTCTGGATGGAGGTTATCTTCTATTGGGCCATGCTGAATCTCTTATAAATCTATCCACTGCCTTTACCTTGCGGCATTTTAAACATGATATGGTTTATCAGAAGCCTTTTAAAAAAGGGGTGCATACAGATGCCTAAGATTAAAGTTCTTATTGTTGATGACTCTGCATATAGCAGGCAGACGATTAAAAAAATGCTTGAGACAGACCCGGGCATCGATGTTTCGGGTATCTCAGCAGACGGCATAGATGCAATGGCAAAGACCATCAAGATCAAGCCTGACCTTATAACATTAGACCTTGAGATGCCCGGGATGGATGGCTTCAGTTTCCTCAGATGGCTGATGAAGAAAAGGCCAACGCCCGTGATAATTGTCAGTTCGTATTCTGACTCAAAGACTGTATTTAAGGCACTCGAACTCGGTGCAGCTGATTTCATAGCAAAACCTCCGAAAACAGCCTCAATAGAATTTCAGAAAATGGAGAAGGAATTACTTAGCAAGGTCAAGGGCATAAAAGACTTACGTATGGATAGACTGAGTAAAAACCTCGAACTTCTTGAAGAAGATGGAGATCAACAGACATTCCCCAAAGGTTCAGCGTACGATATAGAAGCCGTGGCTATCGGAGCATCAACTGGTGGGCCTGCTGCACTTAAGATAGTATTGACAAGGCTTCCATCCGATTTTCCTGCAGCTATTGTGGTAAGCCAGCATATGCCAAAAGGTTTTACTTCATCATTTGCAGAGAGGCTTAACGGAATTTCAAAGGTGCGAATAAAGGAAGCAACAGAGGGTGACGAGGTGGAACCGGGTAAGGTTCTTATCTGTCCTGGCGGTTACCACTTGCTTTTCAGAAAAAAAGGGCGAAGGATAGTTGCAACAATTAAGGAACCAAAGAATACAGACAAATATGTACCATCAGTTGATATGATGATGTCATCGGTTGCAGAAGTTTTTGGCCCCAAGACCCTTGGTGTTATTCTTACAGGTATGGGGAGTGACGGAACAGAAGGGATGCTGGAAATTAAAAAGAGAGGTGGTTATACTATAGCAGAGTCTGAGGATACCGCTGTTGTATTCGGTATGCCAGCAGAAGTGATAAAGGCAGGTGCTGCGGGGAGGGTCTTACCTCTCTCTGAAATACCTCTTGAAATAATAAAGTTAGTTAGAGAAACAGACCAGGTCAATGACTCGTAGAGTGGAGGATTAATGGAAAAAGAGCCCAGCATTGCAAAGAAGGCAGACGAGTTTCTTCAGATATTCAAGAAGGGCGAGGAGTTTACAAAGGATCTGATTAAGGAAAACGAGAAACTCAGATTCAGGATTGCGCAGCTCGAAGAAAATATTGAAAAGTCAGGGAATGAGGAAAAAGACAGACTCTATGAAGACAGGATAAAAATGCTCGAAGAAGAACTCAACTCTCTTTTAGAGAGATACAGAAAGGTGGAGGAAGAGAACAAGGATTTTGCATCAAAATATGTGGAGGTAGAGGCAGAGAACAATAACCTTGCGAACCTCTATGTAGCAAGCTATCAGTTGCATTCCACCTTAGATTTTAATGAGGTTTCACGGATAGTTATTGAGATAATTATTAACCTGATAGGTGCTGAAAAGTTTGCGATATATCTTATTGATGAAAAGACAAACGAGCTTATACCTGCGGCATCAGAGGGTTTATCTGTTAATGACATGCCCAGGGTGAAGATAGGAGAAGGTACAATAGGAACAGTAGCAAAGGAGGGGGAGAGTTACTTTTCGGAAAATATGGCATATGCATCAACGGTTGATGCTTTTAGCCCAATTGTGTGTATTCCGCTTAAGATAAAAGAACACGTTATAGGTGTCATCTCTATATATTCACTTTTTGTGCAGAAGACCGGGTTTTCCGATATAGATTATGAGCTTTTTAATTTACTTGCTGGTCATGCTGCCACCGCAATATTTTCTTCGAGGCTATATTCACAATCCGAGAGAAAACTTACGACTATACAGAGTTTCCTTGATCTTCTCAAAGAAAAGCCGAGAAGATAAACCATGGTAAGGAGTTAAGGATGCCGAATATCCTTGTTGTTGAAGATTCACCAACAATGAGACAGCTAATAGGTTTTGCTATGAAGAGGATTCCCGGATCAAGGGTTATTGAGGCAACAGACGGTGTTGATGCATTAAAAAAATTATCTTCCGAAAAGATAGATATCATACTCGCTGATATAAACATGCCTGTTATGGATGGTCTTAAATTAGTAAGCCTTGTAAGAGGAAGTGCTACTTATAAGAATATCCCCATAATAATGATTACGACGGAAGGTGCAGAAGAGGATAAAAATAAGGCACTTGCTATAGGTGCCAATGCCTATCTTACAAAGCCGATCCAGACCCAGGAGTTGATAAGACTCGTGAATAGTTATCTTTCATAAGTCAACTCTGACACCTCGGACATAAGAATTTTCCGGTAAACCAGGGAGTTTCGTGTGAGAAATCAGGGATCAATTCAAGAAGCAGCGGCGCGTTGCATTTCCGGCATCTCAGGTCATTCAGGTCAAAGTCTGAGGCAAGTTTTTTTACATCGTAGGAATTTTCCCTGATTTCTACAACATAGCGTGTGAGTTCCTGGACTTTAGGTTTTTGGCTTAGCACCTTTCTTATTTGTTCGACAACCTCATTCGGCTTGGTTGTGGCTTTCACAATATAACCGGCAGCGCCGAGGTTAAGAGCTTTTTCGACTTCCTCAGACTGGCCTTTTGCAGAAAAGACCAATACCGGGATGTTTGCGAGTCTCGGATCCGTTTTTACAACCTGAAGTACCTTATATCCATCCATGATGGGCATCATAAGGTCCAGAAGAATAAGGTCAGGTTTTTCCTGTGAGAGTATTTTGATGGCTTCCATACCATTGTCCGCGGTAAGCACGTTGAACTGCTCAAATATCAGTTTATTTCTGTACATCTGCTGCACGACCTTTGAGTCTTCAACGAGCAATATCTTGTTTCTCATAGTAAAATTCTATATAAGGGTCAATTTTATGTCAATACTCAATTTTATTGAATCCATAAAAAATGACAGGAGATTTAACACTCAGATAGTCGAACATAAATACATCTATCCTGTGAAGGCACGCTATATGAAACTTGTTATACCTGACAGGCTCAAAGATGTATTAAAAGGACGGGGTTTAGAGTACTTTTACAGCCATCAGGTTGAGGCCATCAAATTCATAAGGGAGCGAGAGAATGTTGTTGTCATGACCCCGACTGCAAGCGGTAAGAGTCTCATATATAACATCCCCGTACTTGAATCCATTATCGAAAACCCCGAGCAAATGGCACTTTATATATTTCCTTTAAAAGGGCTTGAACAGGATCAGGTAATAAACCTTAATGAATTATATGAGAGCCTTGTGGATAAGACTATAGATTCATCACCCTCCCCAACCCCTCCCATCGAGGGAGGGGAGAGTAGAAGATATCCCATCGAAGGAGGAAAGAATGGGAGAGATTCTTTTGAGCGAGGGGCTATTTATAAACCTTCTCCCCTTGTTGGAGAGGGCAAGGGTGAGAGGTGTAAAAGAAACAGCGCATCTGGCAGAAAGTCTTCATTGAATTTTGGAGAGGTTTATGATGGGGATACTACTGCCTACAGGCGGAAAAAGATAAGAGAGGCAATCCCTAATGTCATTTTCACAAACCCTGATATGCTTCATCTTGCAATAAACCCCTTCCATAAAAAATGGGAGGGGTTTATCAAAAATTTAAAATTTGTAGTCATTGATGAAATACATACATACAGGGGGGTGTTTGGTTCGAATGTAGCACATGTTATAAGGAGGCTGAGGAGGATATGTAAATACTGGGGGTCCAATCCTCAGTTTATTGCAGCCTCTGCAACGATAGCCAATCCAGCACAACTCGCGGAAGAACTTATTGGATTACCTTTTAAGGTTGTGTCTCAGAGTGGGGCACCACAGGCTGGAAAACATTTTGTTTTTATTAATCCGATAGAAAGTCCTTATACAGAGGCAATGAGACTTTTTATAAAATGTCTGGATGCAGGGCTGAGGACGATTGTCTTTACAAAGGCAAGAAAGATAACAGAACTTATATATACATGGACAATAAAACATGCGCCAGAACTTGAGGATAAGATAAGTCCTTATCGCGCTGGTTTTCTTCCAAAGGAGAGGCGTGAGATAGAGCGGAGATTATTCAGCGGAGATCTCCTCGGCGTTATCTCAACAAGCGCACTTGAACTCGGGGTTGATATCGGGGGGCTTGACTGCTGCATACTCTGCGGGTATCCAGGCTCTGTGGCGAGCACATGGCAGCGTGCAGGCCGCGTCGGCAGACACGGACAGGAATCAATGATAGCTATGATAGCTATTCAGGATGCCCTTGACCAGTATTTCATGCGTCATCCCGAGGCATTCTTTGAAAAAAGCCATGAAGCGGCAGTTATAGATCCTGAGAATAGAAATATCCTTAAAAGACATATTCCGTGTGCCTCTTCAGAGGTTTATCTGCGGGCAGATGATGGTGTATATGATGTAAAAAAACTTATGCCTTTACTTGAAGAGCTTGTTAAAGAAGAGATTTTAAATCCCGGCAAGAAAGGAGATATATGGTTTTCAAGGAGGATGCATCACAGAGAGGTTGGTATCAGGGCGATTGGGGAGACTTTTGATATTGTTAATGAATCAGGAAAGGCGATTGGTGAATTGAGCGGTGCGAGGGTTTTCAGAGATGCGTTCCCTGGTGCGATTTATCTCCACAGGGGGAGACAATATCAGATTTTAAAACTTGATCTTGAAAAGAAAAAGGTGATATGCAGTGAGGTTGATGTAAATTATTACACACAGTCATTGAGTAAAGAGGAAACCGAAGTAATAAAAGAAAAAGAGATGAAGAAATATAGAAATTTTGAAGTCCAATGGGGAACCCTTAGGACGACACAAAAGATAACAGGCTATGAGAAAAAGAGAATCTTTGACAGGGTCAGGATTTCAAGACAAGACCTTGATATGCCTGATTATGTTTTCGAAACAGAAGGGCTCTGGATAAAGATAGACATTGCAATACAATCCTTTGTTGAATCAAAAGGTTTTGATCTTGCAGGTACCCTTCATGCAATTGAGCATACTGCTATAGCATGTATACCGCTTTTTGCACTCTGTGACAGGGGGGATGTTGGAGGATTGAGTTATACATTTTATCCTGTATTTAAACAACCTGCGATTTTTATTTATGATGGATATGAGGGTGGGATAGGACTTACAAAGAGGGCGATAGATGTTATCGGAGATTGGTTTGCGGCAACCCTAAAGATCATTGAAGAATGTCCCTGTGAGGATGGATGCCCTTCCTGTGTGCAGGATCCCAAGTGCGGTTCTGGAAACCAGCCTCTTGATAAAGAAGGGGCAAAGGAATTACTCAGGAAATGGCTTTTATAATACCGTTAAAAATTATTGCAAAATACTATAGCCCTGAATCAAAGGCATATCAGTTTCTCATGCATCACAGTAAAATGGTTACAGAAAAAGCCCTAAGGATTGCTAAAAAGGTCAAGCACCTAAACCCTGATCTAAATTTTATAGAAGAGGCTGCGATGCTTCATGATATCGGAATATTTTTAACCAAGGAGCCCAGAATTGGCTGTTACGGCGATAAACCATATATCTGTCATGGGTATTTAGGGAAAGAAATCATAGAAAAGGAAGGATTTCCAAGACACGCCCTTGTCTGTGAAAGGCATATCGGAGTTGGAATAACTCTTGAGAATATTGAAGAAAAAGAACTGCCGCTCCCTAAAAGAGATATGATACCGTTATCTGTTGAGGAGCAGATTATATGCTTTGCTGATAAATTTTTCTCCAAGGATTCAGACTTTTTACTGAAGGAAAAACCACTTAAAAAAATCAGAACATACATCTCAAAATTTGGAAAGGATAAAGTCAAAAAATTCGATGAATGGGTAGAAATATTTGGTATTTAATACATAATCCTCTCAAGGGAAAGGCCTCTTGCAGGGGCAGTTGGCCCGGCAAGTTTTCTATCATGTGATTTTAGAATCTCTTGTATCCTGTCAGCCGTAAACCTTCCCCTGCCAATCTCAACAAGGGTACCAACAATATTCCTGACCATATGCCTGAGAAAACCGTTAGCCTCAATCCTAATCTTTATGAATTCGCCCTTTATACTCGAAGTCATAAAATCCATTTCCCAAAACCTTTTTATATTCAGAGAAAAAATTTCCCTGATATCATTTTTTATATTGCTGCCAGTCCCTTTAAAAGAAGAAAAATTGTGCGTGCCTATGAGTACCTGTGCTGCATCTATCATAGACTTTAAATTAAGCTGCTGTTGTACCAGCCATGCATATCTATATAGAAATGCTGAGGATTCTCTCTGGTTTGCAATGATATAAAAATAGCTTTTTTTAACCGCGCTGTCTCTCGGATTAAATGAATTATCAACCTCAGATGCATCAAGAACCCTGATGTCCTGAGGGAGCAGGGCATTCAATGCCTTTTTTATGGTTTCAGGGTCAAACCTCGATTCAGTCCTGAATGCAGCCACCTGGCCAAGTGCGTGCACGCCGGCGTCTGTTCTACTTGCACCAATAACCCTCGATTGTTCACCTGTTATTTTGAATATCCTATCTTCAATGACGCCTTGAATGGTCAGTCTGTTTTCCTGTACCTGCCATCCCTGATAGGCTGTTCCATCATATTCGAGGAGAAGCTTGAATTTTTTCATGGTTCAAAATATACCATCCTGCCTGATTTCTCGCAATCCCCAATTAACCCGGAAAGTGCAATTCATTCATTTTAAGGCAGGTATATATGCAGAAAAAGCTTTACCAGTAGCACCTTTGTAAGACACATGATATTCAGAGAGCCTGAATATTTTCATCAGTAACGATTGATAACATTGAATAACCCAATTCTGCTTTGTAAAGGTTTTTATGCATATATGCCTGCTTTGGTCATCAGATAAATGCAGTTTTCGGGTTAAAATATTAGCCGGTGAATGTTTTTGGCATCTGTTACTTCTATTGCTCTTTCTGATAAAATATCTTCAGAGGATAAAAATGACAGACATTAAAACCCTAACTCTTCAGATTAAAAAAAACTGTAATATCTCTGATGCAAAATACTGGGGTGTTTATTCTATGTGTGGTTTCTTGCTCAGGCTGAGAGAGTTGTATCGAATTGAAAAGTGCATAAGACCCTGGGAGGATATCCGGCAAGAAGAGATTGGTGAATGGATATCAGACAGGGAAAATCTGTGGAAGGAGCTTGAAGATAAAGACTTTGAAGATATTATTGTTGACGGGAATGTTTATGGTCCATTTGAGGCCGAAAAGATAAATGCTGAATTAGAGAAAGAAGGGCTTGTTTATGGCGCCGGCTTTGGAGTACATATGAAACCTTCTTTTTTTCTCGCAGACCTTATATCTAAAGAAACAGTAGAAGGTTATAATATTTGTATTGCCGGCAATGAATATGTAAGAGACCTTTCAGATTATCCAGCCATGTTACGGGATAGAACCATCTTTGCAAGGGTTGACACAACAAGACTGCTACTCTGGGGAAGATTTGAGGAACTAAGACTCAGGGGATCAAAAAGGCCGCTTACATTCGCATTCTCAAAATATGGCGTCGCACCTGAAGAAGAACCAACAGAAGATATTTATAGACGCATATCTCTGATTGCATACTCTGAGGTAGAAACATATATCCATCATGAACTGGGTGAGGCATTCGAAGAGAAAAAAATTGGAGACGAATGGAATTCCCTCATCGCGGATCTTTTTTCATGTCGCAGGGCTGAAATCTTTACCCGCAGCATTAAAGACATACTGTCAGATACCTCTGAAAAAGGCATGATTAAATATATCATCGAAAACCACAAAGAAGGTTCACTTGGATTCTATGTTGTATTTCTTGGGGGTTATAGGATGCTTTTCTTCCCTGAAATACTCGAGGCATTCCAGAGGTTTGCTGAGACAGGGAACTGGGGACTTATTGAAGAGGCCCGAAAGGCTGGCTATAGAAAAGCTGCTGAATATGCTGAAAGATTACTCTCATCGTATAAGAAGCACAAATCAGAGAAAGAATGGATATCAAGATATATAGAGCATGAAATAATCAGTGAACTAAAGTAAACCCCGTTAGATGTTTACTATCTAACGGGGTAAATGTTCAGGACTTATATTATTGACGAATACTTCAATGAATTGCGGGTCAAACTGAGTGCCGGCATTATGTTTTAATTCTTCTATCGCAGAATCAAAATCAACAGGCACCTTATAAGAGGTCTCGCTTACCATTGCATCAAATGCCTCTGCTATTGCTATTATCCTTGCCTCAAGCGGGATAGCTTCCCCTTTGAGTTTTGTTGGATAGCCAAACCCATCATATCTTTCATGATGGTAGAGGATAAATGGAGCAATATCTTCATAAAAATTTATCGGTCTTATCATCTCATATCCTATGACAGGATGTTTCCTGAACTCATCCGGCTTAAAATTATCCTCAACCTTTATCTTCAAAAATCCAACATCGTGTAAGAGACAGGCAAAATATAAACTTTTTCTCTTTTCTTCCGGCATATTTATTGCCTTTGCTATGACGTTGCTGTACTGTGCCACCCTCTTTGAGTGCCCCATCTTTTCAGGAATCTGAAAGTCTATAGCATCAAGGAGCATGTCTGTGAGATGTATTTCATAGTTCTTCTGATCCTCATAAAATCTTGCCCTTGCTATTGATATGGCTGCCTGGTCTGCAAGGTATGCTATCATCTCCTCGTCTTTTTCACTGTAAAATCCATCCTTTTTATTCAGCAGTTCTATTACACCTGTAATACCTGTCTTCATCACAAGAGGGATACAGAGCACTGACCTTGTCTGGTAGCCTGTGATGGCATCTACATCAGGGTTATATCTCTCATCATCCTTTACATCTGCTATGCGAAGAGGCTTACGGTTTTCAGCAACCCATCCTGCTATACCTTTGCCTTTTGGTATAGTTGTACCAAGGAGTTCAACTGCTTTTTGACCCTTTACTATCTTGAAGACAAGGTTATTATCCTCGATAAGGAGGATGGAACCAGCATCAGAATGTGTTATTGAAAGTGAATAATCCATTATCTTGTCGAGTAGTATATCTCCGTATATTTCTTCTCTCAAATCTCTTGTGATATTAAGAATACGGTCGAGCCTTGTTCTGTATTTTTCAATACTACTTATAATCTGTTTGGATACTAACCTCCACATATAAAAACCTGCCACTGTAAGGACGATGACAATCCCCAATATTAAGGTTATGGAGACATCCGGCAGGAAATCCAATACTTCGCTAAGAGGTTTAAAAAGATATCTTAATATTACGGCAAGTAGTGTAATAACTATAAATGCAGCTATTGCATTAAGGAGTCTTATCTTCTGTTTGATTTCAGTTATTATGGATTTTTTACCTGAGGTTAGTTCTTTTCCCATTGATATCAATTTACTTTAAGTTGTAGAAAATGTCAAAATTTACCTGAATTAAAGATTCTTGAATAATCAGCGCTTAAAGGTTAGAATTATCTCCAATGAGGGTTATAAGGAACAATAAAGCAATGATAGCCTTCCTTAAGGTTCTTAAGGAACGTGCCTCAGGAGGTAGCCAGGAGATTGAGCTTAAGGTTAAGGCTATCCTTGATGATGTAAGGAGAAATGGGGACAGGGCAGTTATTAGATACACAAAGGCCTTTGATTTTCTGAAGGCAAAGGGATTGAGAATAAGGCCGGATGAGATATCAGGATATGCAGAGAAGGCAGATGCAAAAGTAGTAAAAGCCCTTAAACTCTCTGCAAAAAGGATAAAGGCTTTTCATGAAATCCAGAAAGAGGAATCCTGGACTTTTTCTGAAGGAGACGCAACCCTCGGGCAGTTGATAAGGCCAATTGAAAGGGTCGGTGTATATATACCGGGAGGTAAGGCTTCCTATCCATCTACTGTTTTGATGAATGTTATCCCTGCTCAGGTGGCAGGTGTAAAAGAAATAGCCCTATGTGTACCTGCCCCAAAGGGCGAGATAAACCGATACGTCATGGCTGCAATAAAATTGCTCGGGGTTAAAGAGGTCTACCGGATTGGCGGAGCACAGGCAGTTGGGGCAATGGCATACGGAACAAAGACGATAAAGAAGGTTGATAAGATTGTAGGCCCCGGGAATATCTATGTAGCAACAGCAAAGAAGATGGTCTTTGGGATTGTGGATATAGATATGATTGCAGGGCCGAGCGAGATATTGATTATTGCAGATGATTCAGCAAATCCCGCATTTGTTGCAGCTGACTTACTCAGCCAGGCAGAGCACGATGAGTTTGCATCATCTATATTAATAACTGATTCCAGAAGGGTGGCAGATGGTGTTGACAGAGAGCTTGAAAGACAACTTGGCAGGCTAAATAGAAAAGAGATTGCAAGGAAATCTATTGATAATTACAGTGCTATAATAATTACAAAAGACATAAAAGACGCTGTAGAGCTCTCAAACCACATTGCACCTGAGCATCTTGAGGTTATGACTGAAGAGCCAATGAATGTTCTACCTATGATTAAGAATGCGGGTGCAATATTTCTTGGAGAGTGGACCCCTGAGGCATTAGGGGATTACTCAGCAGGCCCGAACCATACCCTTCCAACAAGTGGAACAGCAAGGTTCTCATCGCCACTCGGCGTTTATGATTTTGTAAAACGTTCAAGTCTCTTGAGTTTCACAAAGGATGGTTTTTCAAAACTCGCAGAGACGGTTAAAACCATTGCGTCAGCAGAAGGTTTAAATGCCCATGAAAATACAATAACGATCAGGGAAAGAGTAAGAGATGGTTATTGGCGTACCAAAGGAGATTAAACCTGAAGAAAATCGGGTAGCTATTGTCCCGGGTGGAGTGGAAACCCTTGTTCATAAGGGGCATAAGGTAATTATAGAGAGGGGCGCTGGATTTGGAAGCGGGTTTGATGATGAAGAATATATAAGGGCAGGAGCTCAGATTTTCGATAGACACGAGGATGTCTTTGATAATGCTGAAGTTGTTCTTAAAGTTAAAGAACCTTTGCCGGAGGAATACGGACTTCTTAAGGCAGGACAGATTTTATTTACCTATCTTCACCTTGCTGCTTCAGAGGAACTTGCCCGCAATCTTCAGGAAAGAAAGATTATTGGGATAGCATATGAAACTGTTCAGTCAGAGGATGGTTTTCTGCCGCTTTTATTTCCAATGAGTGAGATTGCAGGAAGGATGGCGCCTCAGGAAGGGGCAAAATACCTGGAGGAAACCTTTGGTGGCAGGGGAATCCTTTTAGGAGGTGTGGCCGGAGTTCCGCCGGGTAATGTAGTAATACTTGGAGGAGGTACTGTAGGTTTTAATGCTGCCCGTATAGCCTTAGGCATGGGTGCATCGGTAACTGTTTTAGATATAAATCCACGCAGATTAATAATGCTGGACGAATTTTTTCAGGGCAGGGTTACTACAATGATTGCTGACAATTATAATCTGAGGATGGTAATCAGCTATGCTGATCTGCTTATCGGAGCTGTACTGGTACCCGGGGCTAAGGCACCGAAATTAATTACCCGGGAAATGCTGAAGGCCATGAGAACAGGAGCAGTTCTGGTGGATGTTTCCATAGACCAGGGGGGATGTGCAGAGACCTCTCGCCCGACCACACATTCTCATCCCATATATGAAAAAGAAGGGATAATACATTATGCGGTTTCTAATATGCCAGGGGCTGTCCCGCGCACATCCACCCGTGCTTTGACACTTAACACACTGCCTTATGTGCTTGAGCTTGCTGAAAAAGGCTGGATAAAAGCCGTAAAAGAAAATCCGGCTTTGGCTGAGGGAGTAAACTTAGCAGAGGGTAGGATTACTTATAAAGCAGTAGCAGAAGCCTTCAATCTTCCATATACTCCTCTTGCAGAGGTCCTGTAGTTTATCTTTTACCCTATATTATTCATGAATTTTTAGGTATGTATAGCGGATATAGTATTTTCGCTCATTCTCGGGCTATCGCCTTCCGAGGTATCCCGAAAGCTTTCGGGATAAATCCGCGAAAACACTATATCTGCCATGATTAATGATTCGTTTGTGAATAATTGTGGGTTACGGGAAAAAGGAATTTAAACCATTCACTATGTCCTTCACCGCCTGTTTGATTTTTTTTGGTTATTATGTTAACTTAATATAAATTGGTTAACATTTGTTAACAAATAATATTTTAGTTAACAACTATAATATATTGTAAATATTAAATAAACATCCAATTGAAAGGTAGTTTTATGGAAAATAGTGAATATATTTCTATTCCTCAATTAGCTAAAACATTGGGAATCAGCAGAATCGCTGTATACAAAAAAGTCAAGAAGGGTCAAATAAAAGCTATAAGAATTGGAAGAAGTTTTGCAATTCCCAGGAAATATTTGACTGATATTATAGGCAAAACTTTAAGTGAGAAAGATGAAAAGATAATTGATGAAGCTGTTAAGAAAACATTTAAGGAATATGGGGAATTGTTGAAACTTCTGGGTAGAGAATAATGAATGGTTAAGAGAGTTACGGTAAAAGAAGTCGCACATATTACTTTTAAGATGGCTCAAGAGTTATTGTCATTTAATGAACCTATTCCAGACTTCTCAACACGTACGCCCAACATTTTGGAAAGTTGTTTAGCCACACCATTTCAAACTTTTGGAGGAAAGTTTCTGTATCCAGGGTTTTTAACAAGAGCGGGTATGCTTTTTTATTTTATGATTAAAAACCATCCATTTGAAAATGGCAACAAAAGAATTGCCATAACAACGCTATTTACTTTTCTTTTTGCAAACAATAAATGGTTGATAGCTGATATCCAGGAACTCTACAACTTCACGGTATGGGTAGCTCAAAGCCCTCCCCAGTTTAAAGATGAAGTCGTGAAAGCAATAGAGAAATTTTTTAAAACACATATAAAAGAGATAAAAAATTTATCTGTAAAAGATAGGATTTGACCTATCAGACAGTGTCAGGCGTGTTGTTGCTTTCTTTATTTACTCCACGATTTAGATATTTTTAATCGGTTGCGCCTTTTACCTGCTATCAAACACTTTTTCTAAGGCTGAAAAAGTGAGGATTTACTGAAGAAATATGCGAGCAATGTTCAGCTTCTATTGAGTTACAAGTCAACGGGCTGACACTATTCTCCTGATTGAGATGAACATCTAATTTAGCAGCCCTGATAATACGGTTTTTAAAGCTGGACATATCCCCATCCTAAAGCTTGTAATTCATAAAAAACTTTCTCAGGCAGGCTCATTGTGTTCATCTCGCCATTTTTTTCAGAATCTGTCCAAGTTTTTTCAGTTCTTCTCCATAGCCTGCCCAATTTCCCTGCCTTAACAGTTCGTTGAGCCTTTCATATGCCTGCACAGCCTCCTTTGCAAGTTCATTAAGAGAAGCCCTATCATCTGTTGACTCCCTGCCTCTGGAAGCCGGGGTAATCCTTCCTCCGAATAGTCGCTGGAGACCAAGCTCAAGATTTTCTTCCATAACTACGTTATTTTCAAAGGCGAGAATAACTCTCCTGAGTTCAGGTAATCCACCCTTGTCTTCAGCAGCCAGATAAAGAGGTTGAACGTATAAAAGAGAACTTTCGATAGGGATTATCAGGAGGCTTCCCCGTATGACCTGTGAACCGTGCTGCCCCCATAGTGTCAGCTGTTGAGATATGTATGAATCCTGATCAATACGGGCATCGATCTGTCTGGGTCCGAAGACAAGCCTGTCTCTGGGAAACGTATACACAATCAGATTTCCGTAATTCGGCTCATCACATCTTCCCGCAATCCAGGCTGCCAGATTGTCTCTTTTGGAAGGCGTATATGGTAACAGCAAAATATATTCTTCTTTCTTCTCTTCTGGGAGTTTCATGATAGTGTAGTAGGGTTCAATAGCCTCTTTCCCGTACGCAGGTATTTCCCACAAATCTTCCTTGTTATAGAAAACCTTTGGGTCGGTCATATGATACGTAGAGAACATCGATGCCTGTATCTGAAGAAACCCTTTCGGATATCTGATATGCTTCCTCAAGTCATCGTCCAGGTTTTTTAGATGCAGAAAAATCTTCGGGAAAATCGCACGGTATACTTTCATGATCACATCGTCGGGGTCGCTGATATAAAATTTGACCGATCCGTTGTAAGCATCCACGACGACCTTAACGGAATTTCTTATATAATTAATTTTTTTATTGAGCGGATTTGAGTAAGGAACCCTGTTTGATACGGTATATGCATCAATGATCCAGAATAACCTGCCATCTTTTGAGACAACAATATATGGGTCTTCATCATAGATAAGGAAGGGGGCAATCTTACGTGTTCTTTCCATGATGTTTCTGTAATACAAAATCCTGCTTTCACGGGTAATATCAGATGAAAGAAGGATTTTCTCTGTCTTAAAGTGAGCAGCGAAAACTGCCTTCCTAAGGGCAGATGACAATTCTACGCCGCCTTTGCCTTCGTAAGATGTGGAAACGTTTCCTTCCGATGTCGGATAATTGAATTCAGGCACCTTTGACTTTACAATGACATAATCGCTGGAGAGTTCACCAAAATATATTTCCGGCCTTGTTATCGTTATATCCGAAGAAGAAACCGGAGGGATATCCTTGACAATGAACTCGGGCAGACCTTCTTTTGATATCCTGCTGACGGGCCCCATGGAAATGCCGAACCCGTGAGTAAACACGATCTTTTCGTTAATCCATGACCTGCTTGGGAGATTCTCGTAAGAGAGTTCTCTGGGAGACAACATCACCTGCATATACTCACCATTGATAGTGTAACGATCATTATCTACATCCTGAAAACTGTAATATGTTCTTATCTGCTGGAGCTGACTGTATGTTCTCAGAATAGGCATATCATCCCACAGCCGGATATTCTTAATCGTAGCGTTATTTCGTTCAATATCTTTCGCCGTCAGATTGTATGAAACATCAAAGGGACTGACCTTTATTCCCTCAAGATCATATCCGAATCTGGTGAATTTGATATGGTTTTCTATAAATGGCTTCTCAAGATCGAGTTCATTCGGCGTAACCTTAAGCTTTTGCAATAAGGCAGGATATACCAAAAAGCCTGCTGCATAAACAAGAGCCGTAAAAACTAACGGGGCAAACATTACTTTCCATGAACCCTTGAATATACCGATGATAAAAATAACACCGCTCAGGACTGTCAGGGCAATCAAGGCCCGAAGGACATAAAGCCTCGCATGAATATCAGCGTATCCGGCGCCGAATATAATACCGTGCGGGGAGAAAAGGAGTTGAAACTGATCGAGATAGAAACCAAAGGCCATGTTGATAATGAACGATCCGGCAAGAATTCCCACATGTATTTTAACCCGCTTATCGGCTGAGATATTTCTCTCCTGCACGATTATGCCGCCCCTGAGAATATAATTGAATGAGACTATAAAGGTTGTTATGAAGATAATGAAGCTGATAAAATTCTTAATGGCTTCAAACCAGGGGATATTAAAAAGATAAAACCCGATATCTTTTCCGAAAACCGGATCACTGAACCCCACATTCATGCGGTTCTGAAAAAGCAGAAATTCATTCCAGACAGAGCTTCCCAAAACGCCGGCATAAAAACTTACAGCAATTGCCAGAACGGCTGTCAAAGGTTTTATCCACTTCGCCAGCAATGCAATATTCAAAGACACTTTTGTTTGATCATCAAGGAAAAGTTCAATAGGAGCGAAATGTGTTCTGCTTGCAATGATAATATTTATCATGATGAAGGCAAAGGAAAAAACGCCATATATCAAACCAAGCAATAATTTGACGGACAGGACTTTTACAAAAATACTTTTGTACTGCAGTTCGTTAAAAAAAAGCCAATCAGTGTAAATATTGATTAATGAACTGCCTAACAGCAGAAACAGAATAATTAATCCTGCAAATGAAAATAATGTTCTTTTGTTCTTCATTAAATCCTCCTATTACTGTTTGAGAAGCAGTAACATCAAAGCTAAAACCGGAAAGCAGTTCTGCCGTTTATCATGTTTTTACGGTTTTAAAGAATCGTTTCCATTATATCGAACTCATAAAAAACTTACCAGCTTTTCCGGTTTTTATCATAAAGATATACAAGGAATTTAATTACGCAATATCACTTCACGATAAAACTTAAGCATGAAAGGCAGGTTTCGAACATCCCATTTTTGTATTGAATATCCAGATAATCACTACTTCTGAGAAGTTTTCATTGTTTCCTCCTCACTTTATCAAAAGTATCCAGAGTGCGGAGTTGATGAAGTAAGAGGTGAAAGGGTTTCCTATTTCAGGTTGTTTGATCCACCTGCTAAGACGCATACTGAGCACACGATGAGAAACGATAATTTTCATTTGTAACAGTGCGTCTCTCAGGAATTCCCGTCACCTGAAGTACTTCCTGAACTATTGTTTTCCGGTAAATACAACTTCATGTAATATTACAGGTGTAAATCCGCAAAGAAAATCGTTATTTTGTGCTCAGGGATAATTGATTCAATAATTATATCGCATGCGACATAATAATCAACTAAAAATTAATTTTCTTATTTTTTAATATGTTAAACATTACAGCTTGGAGATTTCCCTGTTGCCTCACGTAAGAATCTAAACGAAATGGATATTCGTTGCCTCACCAAAAATCTATACGAAATTATCTTGGATTTTCTTATGATGTTCTTTGGATTCTGCAAACCTGAAGAGTTTAGCTT
>Ga0299912_10000828_pt1 | contig 25294 bp, 26 predicted proteins | sample RVTome_2_FD_207667 | JGI IMG/M metagenome (GOLD analysis project Ga0299912, IMG submission 207667) | Soil microbial communities from uranium-contaminated site in the Upper Colorado River Basin, Wyoming, United States - RVT95D214 (version 2) ... | reverse complement strand
TGCGCTCGGTGGGCCTGCGCCCGATCAGCGCCCTGGTGGATGTGACCAACCTGATCTCCATCGACCGCTGCCGGCCGCTGCACGTCTATGACGCGGCGACGCTGACCGGCGGCGTCATCGAGGCGCGGCTTGGCCGGCCGGGCGAAAAGCTGCTGGCGCTGGACGACGAGACCTATGAGATAACGCCGCAGATGTGCGTCATCGCCGACGGCTCCGGCGCCATCGGCCTGGGCGGCGTCATGGGCGGGGCGTCCACGGGCTGCTCGGAGGCCACCACCGACGTCTTCGTGGAAAGCGCCTGGTTCGACCCGATCCGCACCGCCCAGACCGGCCGGACGACAGGCATCGTGTCTGACGCCCAGTACCGCTTCGCCCGGGGCGTCGATCCCGGCTTCGTGGTTCCCGGCCTGGAGCTGGCCACGCGGCTGATCCTGGAGCTGTGCGGGGGCGAGCCTTCGGACGTGTCGCTCGCGGGCGAGATTCCGCCGCCGCCGCCGCCCGTGGAGTTCGATCCAGCTTATGTCCACAAGCTCTCGGGCCTGTCGGTCGACGCGGACGGCGCCATGGGCATCCTGGAGAAGTTGGGCTTCGAGGCCGAACCCAAGGGCCGCCTCTACAGCGTCCAGCCGCCGTCATGGCGGCGGGATGTGGAAGGCAAGGCGGATCTGGTCGAGGAAGTGGCGCGCATCGCCGGCTATGGCGCTCTGCCATCCACGCCCCTGCCCGAGCTCGCGCCACCGCCCGGCGGCGTGCTCACCGTGCGCCAGGGCCGGATCAAGACCGCCCGGCGGGCCCTGGCGGCGCTCGGCTATCGCGAGTCGGCCACCTGGTCGTTCACCGCCAGGGCGACGGCCGAGCTCTTCGGCGGCGGCCAGGACGAGCTGGTGCTGGCCAACTCCATCGCGGCGGACCTGGACTGCATGCGTCCCTCGATCCTGCCGAACCTGATCGAGGCGGCCGGCCGCAACGCCAAGCGGGGCTTTGCCGACGCGGCCCTCTACGAAATCGGCCCGGTGTTCGCAGGCGACCGGCCCCAGGACCAGCGCGCGGCCATCGGAGCAGTGCTTGCGCCCCATCCCGCGCGAAGCTGGCAGGGCCGCCCGGCCGACGACCTCTATGCGCTGAAGGGCGACCTGACGGCGCTCTTGGAAGCTCTGGGTGCGCCGGTCGGCTCGCTGCAGCTCGTGCAGGGCGATGCGTCGCCCTGGTGGACGCCCGGCCAGTCCGCGCGCCTGCAGCTCGGCCCCAAGGCGGTGCTGGCCGAGTTCGGCGCGATCCACCCGCGCGTGCTCAAGGCCCTGGACGTGGAGGGCCCGCTCTACGGCTTCGAGGTCTGGGTGGAGGCCATCCCCGAGCCCAAGAAGAAGGGCGCCAAGTCCCGGCCCGCCTTCACGCCCTCGCCCCTGATGCCGCTCAGCCGCGACTTCGCCTTCCTGATCGACCGCGCGCGCCCGGCCGGCGACCTCGCGCGCGCGGTGCTGGGCGCCGACAAGGCCCTGATCGCGGGGGTGCAGGCGTTCGACGTCTATGAGGGGCAGGGCGTGCCGGAGGGCATGAAGTCCGTGGCCGTGGAGGTCGCCATCCAGCCGGTGGACAAGACCCTCACCGACGCGGAGATCGAGGCCCTGTCCGCCCGCATTGTCGCGGCGGCGGAGAAGGCGGTCGGGGCGAAGCTGCGAAGCTAAATTATCAACGTCATCCTCGGGCTTGTCCCGAGGACCCAGGAACGCCGCCGTTTCAGGCAAAGCCCAAAGCGCCTCGGTTCTGGGCCCTCGCCACAAGGGCGAGGGTGACGATATTTGGCGCGGCTAACCCGTCCCCACCGCCTCGCTCACGCTCCTGAACCCGTTGGCGCGCAGCAGGCCGGCGAGGTCGCGCTTGATCGCGGCGACGAGGCCCGGGCCTTCGTAGACCAGGGCGGTATAGAGCTGCACCGCCGAGGCGCCGGCGCGGATCTTGGCGTAGGCGTCCCCGCCGCTCGCCACGCCTCCGCAGCCGATCAGGCCCACGCGGCCGCCGACCCGCTGGTGGAACTGGCCGAGCACCCGGTTGGACAGCTCCATCAGCGGCGCGCCCGACAGCCCGCCCGCCTCGCCGGCATGGCGCGACCTTAGCCCCTCGGGCCGCGACAGGGTGGTGTTGCCGACGATGATCCCGTCCAGGCCGTGCGCCAGCGCCGCCGCGCAGATGTCGTCGATCTGGGCCTCGTCGAGGTCCGGCGCCACCTTCAGGAACAGGGGCTTGGGGTTCCAGACCCTGTACGGCGCTCGTGTTTCGGCCAGGCGCCCGAGAAGCTCGTCCAGCGCCGCGCGGCCCTGCAGGTCGCGCAGGCCGGGCGTGTTGGGCGAGGAGATGTTGGCGGTGAAGTAGTCCGCCAGCGGCCACAGGCGCTTCAGGCCCGTCACATAGTCGCCGATGCGGTCCGCGCTGTCCTTGTTAGCCCCTATGTTGGCGCCGACCACGCCGACGGGCCGGGGGCGGGCGATGGTCTCGGCGAAGGCGTCCAGGCCCTCGCCCGGAAAACCCATGCGGTTGATCACCGCGCGGTCCTGGGCGAGGCGGAAGACGCGCGGGCGAGGATTGCCGGCCTGGGGCAGGGGGGTGACGGTGCCGCACTCGACGAAGCCGAAGCCGGCGCGCAGCATCGCGCCGGGAACCTCCGCGTCCTTGTCGAAGCCGGCGGCGAGGCCGACGGGATTGGGCAGCTTCAGGCCCGCGATCTCGGTCGCCAGGATCGGGTCGTCCGGCGCGCGTTGAACGGGCCCGAGGCCGGCCTTCAGCAGCTTGATGGTCAGGCCGTGGGCGGCTTCTGGCTCCAGGGCGCGCAGGGCCGCCGCGCCGAGGGTGTGGATCGCGCTCATGCGCCGCCTCCCGCCGCGACCGGTTGGATCGACACCGCCAGGGCCGTCGGCAAGGGGCCGTAGAGGTGCGGGAACAGCGCTCCCCCGCGCGAGGGCTCCCACTTCAGCGCAGGCCCCAGGGCTTCGGCGTCGAACTCCACGAGCACAAGGTCCCGCTGGTCGGCGAAGTGCAGGCGCAGGGTCTCGCGCCACTGCTCCTCCGCCGACAGGTGGATGAAGCCGTCCTTCAGGTCCACGGCCGCGCCGGTGAACACGCCGGCCGTGGAGGCCGCCTCCCAGTCGGCGCGGGTGAGGATCTTGAACACCTGAGTCACTCCCCGTCGCTCCTGACGTCCTTGGCGCGGAACAACCCCGCCAGCGCGGTTGGACCGGCCTTGCCGATCTCGAACACGGCGGCCGAGCCGGTGGAGAGCCCGCGCTCCAGCCGTTCCATGGCTTTACCCTTGGCGCCGACGCGCTGCGCCAGGTGGAAGGCCAGCTGATGGATGCCCGGATTGTGGCCCACCAGCATCAGGGTCTCGGCCTCCGGCGCCTCGCGCACGGCCTGGAGCAGGCGCCCGGCGCTGGCGGCGTAGAGGCCGGGCTCGGCCTGCATCTTGGCGCCCTTGAAGGCGGGCGCGGCGGCCTCCCAGGTCTGCAGCGTGCGCCGCGCGGCCGAGACCAGGGCCACGTCCGGCGCGAAGCCGGCCTTGGCCAGGGCGTCGGCCACCGCGCGGGCCTCGGCGCGCCCTTCGGCAGTCAGGGCGCGTTCCACGTCGGACTGGCCTGGAGCGGGCCGCTCGGCGTCGCCGTGGCGCATGAGGATCAATCGTCGCATCGGCCCCTGCTTATCGCCGTTCGGCCGGCGCGGAAACGCGGCGTTGACAGGGGGGCGGTCACGCGGTCCAACGCCCGCCATGAGCGAGGACGGCGCCCTGACCCTCCTTTCGGAGGACCGGACCGCAAGCTTCGATCGGCCCCTGGAGCTCGATTCGGGCGGGCGGATCGAAGGGCTTCAGGTCGCCTACCGCACCTACGGCCGCCTGAATGCCGAGCGCTCCAACGCCGTCCTGATCTGCCACGCCCTCACGGGCGACCAGCACGTGGCCTCAATCCATCCGATTACCAAGAAGCCCGGCTGGTGGACCCAGACGGTGGGTCCCGGCCTGCCGATCGACCCCGAACGGCATTTCATCATCTGCTCCAACGTGGTGGGCGGCTGCATGGGCACGACGGGGCCGAGCTCCACGGACCCCGCCACCGGCCAGCCCTACGGCCTAACCTTCCCGGTGATCACCATCGCCGACATGGTGCGCGCCCAGGCCATGCTGCTGGACCACCTGGGCGTGGAGACCCTGCTGGCGGTGGTCGGCGGCTCGCTGGGCGGCATGCAGGTGCTGCAGTGGGCGGCGGACTATCCCCAGCGGGTGTTCGCGGCCATCTGCATGGCGGCGGCGGCCCGCCACTCGGCTCAGAATATCGCCCTGGACGAGCTGGGGCGACAGGCGATCATGGCCGATCCGGATTGGCGCGGCGGCGACTATCTCGGCCAAGGCGTGCGCCCGGAGAAGGGCCTGGCCGTGGCGCGCATGGCCGCGCACATCAGCTACCTGTCCGAGCCGGCGCTGCAGCGCAAGTTCGGCCGCGACCTGCAGGGCGACGGCCTGTCGTGGGGCTTTGACGCCGACTTCCAGGTGGAGAGCTATCTGCGTCACCAGGGGGCGCGGTTCGTGGAGCGGTTCGACGCCAACTCCTACCTCTACATCACCCGCGCCACGGACTACTTCGACTTGGCCGCCAGCCATGGCGGCTCCCTCGCCGCCGCGTTCACGCCGGCGCGCGAGGTGCGCTTCTGCGTGCTCTCCTTCACCTCCGACTGGCTCTACCCCACCCGCGAGAGCCGCGAGGTGGTGCGCGCCCTGAACGCCGCGGGCGCCCGGGCGAGCTTCGTGGAGATCGAGAGCGACAAGGGCCACGACGCTTTCCTGCTGGACGAGCCGGAGATGCGCCGCGCGCTGGCCGGATTCCTCGACGCCGCCGGCCGCGCGCGGGGGCTGGCATGACCCCGCCCGCCGCCGCCGATCCCGAGCTGGAGCGCGCCCCGGGCGCGCGCCTGCGCCCCCGCCGCGACATCGGCCGGCCCGGAGAGCTGCGCCCGGACTTCCTCCAGATCCTGCGCCTGGTGCGGCCGGGCGCGCGGGTGCTGGATATCGGCTGCGGCGAGGGGGCCTTGCTCGAACTCCTCGTGAGGGAGAAGGACTGCGACGCGCGCGGGCTGGAGATCAGCGCCAGCGGCGTCTCGGCCTGCCTGGCGCGGGGTCTGGCGGTGGTGCAGGGCGACGCGGACCGCGACCTTCACGACTATCCCACCGGCGCCTTCGACTACGCCATCCTGTCCCAGACCCTGCAGGCCGTCGTGGCGCCGCGCGAGGTGCTGGGCGAGCTGCTGCGCATCGCCGAGCACGCGGTGGTGTCGTTCCCCAACTTCGGCCATTGGCGGATGCGCCTGTCCCTGCTGACCCGGGGACGGATGCCCGAGACCGCCGCCCTGCCGCATCACTGGTGGAACACGCCCAACATCCACATGTGCACGGTGAAGGACTTCGTGGCCCTGTGCCGCGAGCTCGACCTGAAGATCGAGTTCTGCGCCGCCCTGACCGAGGGCAAGGACCCCCGGCCCATCGACCCCACTCGCGAAGTCGAAGCCTGGCGGGCCGAGGCGGCGCTGTTCCTGCTGACGAAGAACGGCGGGGCCCCCGCCTAGCCGGCGATCGCCTGAGCGTCCTTCTCGCCAGTGCGGATGCGCAGGGCGTGCTCCAGGTCCATGACGAACACCTTGCCGTCGCCGATCTTGCCGGTGTTGGCCGCCTTGGCCAGGGCCTCGACCACCTTGCCGGCGATGTCGGAGGGCACGGCGATTTCCAGCTTCACCTTCGGCAGCAGCTTTATTTCGTACTCGGCGCCGCGATAAACCTCGGTCTTGCCCTTCTGGCGGCCGTAACCGCGCACCTCGGTCACCGTGAGGCCGGAGGCTCCGGCGCCGGTCACGGCCTCCAGGGCGGCGTCCAGGCGGCTGGGCTTGATGATGGCGACGATCATCTTCATGGGCGGGCGAGCTCCTCGGCTGGGACGAGTCAATAGGTAGGGCCAACGCCGGCTGGCTCCAAGCGTTCCTGGGCGGGTTCGTAAAGCGGACCAGCCGGCGCCGGTCTGAAGGCGCCCGCCGCGCGCCGGGCGCGCGAAAGTTGGGCGCGGGGCTTCACCGCGAAGGTTTGCTTGACGGCTTCCAGCAGGATCAGGCCGGAAACCGCCGGCGCCAGACGCGAACCGATCTGCTCGAACCCCTCCGCCCAGCGCGCGGCCCAGTCCACCGGCGGAACGTAGAGGGCGCGCGACCAGGCAAGAGGCTCAAGCTCCGCCTCGCGCACCAGGGATTCGAGCTGGCCGCGGCTATAGGGCGCGCCGTGTCCAAAGGGGGTCCGCTCGGCTTCGGACCACAGGCCGAGCCGCGAGGCGGCGGCGATGACCACCCGCCCGGACGGCGCCAACACTCGCCACACCTCCCGCAGCATCGCCAGGGGATCCTCAGCCTCCTCCAGCCCGTGGATCACCAGGATGCGGTCGAACAGGGCGTTGGCGAAGGGCAGGGCGGCCTCTTCGGCCAGACAGGCGAGGTTGCGGCCCTCGCGCGGCCAGGCCTCCACCCCCTGGGCCGCCGGCATGGCGGCCGTGGTCCGGCGGGCCTGGGCGAACAGGTCGAGATATGGCGTCGCGTAGCCGAGTCCCAGCACGTCGAGCCCCCGCGCGCTTCCCCAGGCCTCCTGCAGCTTGCGCCCGACCATCTCGCGCGCGGCCCGGCCGAGCGGCGTGGCGTAGAACTGGCGAAGTTGGACGACGTCTCGGCGCATGGACCTTCCGGGGCTGACGCTTCAATATAGCAAGATCGCTTGATCCGCCCTCCGGAACCCGGACCGATGGCCCTCGACATTCACCAGTTCGCCTGCCTGAGCGACAACTATGGCTTCCTGATCCGCGATCAGGCGTCCGGCAAGGTCGGCTGCGTGGACACGCCCGACGCCGAGGCGATCCTGGCTGAACTGTCAAAACTTGGCTGGACCCTCGACCTGATCCTCAACACCCACTGGCACCCCGACCACGCCGGCGGCAATGCGCGGCTGCAGGAGGAGACCGGCTGCGCGATCGTCGGACCCCAGGAGGTCACCCGCATCGCCCCGCTCGACCGGCCAGTGGACGAGGGCGACGCCGTGGACCTCGGCGGCACGCGCTTCCAAGTGCTGAACACTGGCGGACACACCCTCGGTCACATCACCTATTACGACGCGGCGGACGGCGTCGCCTTCGTGGGGGACACCTTGTTCGCGCTGGGCTGCGGGCGGCTGTTCGAGGGCACGGCCGAGCAGATGTGGACCAGCCTTTCGAAGCTCACGGCCCTGCCGGAGGACACGCGGGTCTATTGCGCCCACGAATACACCGCCTCCAACGCCCGCTTCGCGCTCAGCGTCGACGACGGGGCGGCGATCAAGGTGCGGGCCGCGGCCGTGTTCGCGGCGCGCGAGCGCGGCGAGCCCACCGTGCCCACGACCATCGGCCAGGAGAAGGCGTCCAACCCCTTCCTGCGCGCGCCGGTTCTCGCCCTGGGCCGGGGCGCGGCCAGCCCCGCGGCGGCCTTCGCGGCGGTGCGCGCGGCCAAGGACGTCTTCACCGGATGAGTCCGGACGTCCCAGCCGCCCGGATCGTCGAGGCCCTGGGCCTTGCGCCCCACCCGGAAGGCGGCTGGTTCAAGGAGACCTTCCGCGACGAGGCGGACGATGGCGTCCGGGCGGCCTGCACGGCGATCTACTACATGCTGGAGCAAGGTCAGGTTTCTGCTTGGCATCGTGTGCGGGACGCCAGCGAGGTCTGGCACTTCTACGCGGGCGGCCCGCTGAAACTCAGCCTCGCCGAGCCGGAAGGCCCAGCCCGACACTTGGTGCTGGGGCCGGACATCTTCGCGGGGCAGGCGCCTCACGTCGTGGTTCCCAGGAACTGGTGGCAGGCGGCCGAGCCTCTGGGCGCCTGGACGCTCGTGGGCTGCACGGTTGCGCCGGCTTTCGAGTTCGCGGCCTTCGAGATTGCGCCGGCCGGTTGGAGCCCGCCCGACTAGGCCGGTCAGGCTTCCTGCGCGGTTTCGCGGATCACGGTCCTGAGCCAGATGTGGGCGGGATGCAGGCCCTGGTCGGTCCGCCAGATCATCTCGAAGGCCACCGGCGCCGGCGCGATCTCGGGCGGCAGCTCCAGGATACGCAGATTGTGCACCTCGCGCCAAGTCATCGCTAGGCGGCGCGGCGCCAAGGTCGCGATGTCGGTGCGCGCGGTGATGGCCAGGGCGGCGTGGGCATTGTCCATCACCACCTTCACGCGCCGGCGCGCGTCCGGTCCCATCGGGGTCTGGCCCGCGTTCAGCTCTTCCCACATCGACAGGCGCTCGATGCCCCGGTGGGCGCGGTCGCCGCGGCCGGGTTCGTCGGCGGACGGCGCAAGCACCAGGAGCGGCAGCTCCGGCAGCCGGGCGAGGGGTTCGGGCTCGGCCAGCACCGGGTGGTCCGCCCGCAACACCCACACCAGGTTCTCCTCGAACAGGACCTCGCGGCTGAAGGAGTCGGCGACGCGCCCGAACAAGCCCACCGCCAGGTCCAGCCGGCCGGTCTCCAGGGCTTCGGCCACCCCGCCGTAGGGGGTGCGGATATGCAGCTCCACGTTCGGCGCCTCGGCGCGGATGCGCGCCACCGCCCGCGGCAGCAGCACCTCGCAGAAGTAGGGGGAGGCGGCGATGTTGAACGCGCGTTCGGCCTCGGCCGGCTCGAACTTCGTGGGCGCGAGGGCGTGTTGAAGCTGCACCAGCCCGCGCCGCACGTCGGGCCACACCTCGGCCGCGCGGGGCGTGGCCTGCATCCCCTCGGGCGCGCGGACGAACAGCTCGTCCTTGAAGGCGTAGCGCAGGCGGTTCAGAGCGTGGCTGACGGCCGATTGCGTGAGTCCCAGGCGTTCTCCGGCGCGTGTGACGCTACGTTCTTCCGCCAGGGTGTCGAACACCCGCAGGAGATTGAGATCGAGACTCTGGAAATGAATTTCCTGCATGGATAGAGTGACTACTTCTCATTTGAATCATATATCACCAGGGCTTAGCTGGGATTGCAAGCCCCGGCGCTCCCGCTGCATTCGTGCGGCGGCCCTCCCCCCACAGAGCGTCGGGGCTGCAACCATATTCGGACCTCAGCCTTGACCGAACCCGCCGCCCAATCGTCAGCAGAGGGCGCGGCGCCGCTTTCCCGTAGCCTGCGCGCCCCGCTGATGCTCGGGGGGCTGGCGATCGTGGTGCTGGCCGCCCTGATCGCCTGGCTGATGGGCGGGCGCTACCAGTCCACCGACGACGCCTATGTGCGCGTGGCGGGCGTGGAGATCAGCGCCAACATCGCCGGCCGGGTGACGGAGGTGGACGTCCAGGAAAATCAGCGCGTGCGCGCGGGCCAGGTGCTGTTCCGGCTCGACCCCGCGCCCTTTGAGATCGCTTCCGAGCAGGCCCGTGCGGGACTGGCGGACGCGCGCCAGCAGCTGAAGGCCCAGGTCGCTGCCTATCGTCAGCTCCAGGCTGAGCTCGGCGCCGCCCAGGACTCGGCCGCCTATCGCGAGCGTGAGAGCCGGCGCGAGGAGGGCCTGATGCAGGCCGGGGCGGTGTCGGAGGCCGAATACGACGAGGCGGCGCACGAGGCGGAATCCGCGCGTCTGGGGCTCATCGCCGTGCGCGAGCAGCTCGCCGCCGCCCTGGCGCGGCTGGGCGGACGCGCCAACGCGGATGTCGAGGCCCATCCCGAGGTGCGCGCCGCCCGCTCCCAGCTGGACCGGGCGAAGCTGCAGCAATCCTGGACGGTGGTGCGCGCGCCCCAATCCGGGCGGGTGACCAAGGTCGAGCAGCTCCAGGTCGGCGACTACATCAACGCCGCCGCGCCGGTGTTCCATCTGGTGGCCGACCGGGTGTGGATCGAGGCCTCCTTCAAGGAGAATCAGCTGCGCTACATGCGCCCCGGCCAGCCGGCGACCGTGAAGGTGGACGCCTATCCGGCCAAGACCTACCGCGCGGTGGTGGAGAGCGTGGCGCCGGGCACCGACCAGATCTTCTCGCTGCTGCCCGCCGAGAACGGCAGCGGCAACTGGGTGAAGGTGGTGCAGCGCCTGCCCGTGCGGCTGGCCTTCGAGGATGCGCCGCCGAAGGACCTGCAGGGCGGGCTCAGCGTTCGGGTCAAGGTCGACACCAACCATCGGCGCTTCGGCGGCGGACGGGGCGGATGATCGCGACCATCCGCGCGGGGGGCCAAGGGCTCGAGCGGGCCTTCATCACCGCCTCGATCATGGCCGCGGCGCTGATGCAGACGCTGGACACCACCATCGCCAACGTCGCCCTGCCGCACATGCAGGGCGGGGTCTCGGCGTCCCAGGACCAGATCGTCTGGGTCCTGACCTCCTACATCGTCGCCGCCGCGGTCATGACCCCCCTGACGGGCTATCTGTCCGACAAGATCGGCCGCAAAAATCTGTTCCTGTTTTCGGTGGCGGGCTTCACCATCGCCTCGGCCATGTGCGGCGCCGCCCAGTCGCTCGGCCAGATCGTCGCCTTCCGATTCGTACAGGGCCTGGCGGGGGCGGCGCTGATGCCCCTGGCCCAGGCGGTGATGCTGGATATCAACCCGCCCGAACGCTACGGCCAGGCCATGGCCACCTTCGCCAGTGCCGTGGTGCTGGGGCCGCTGATCGGGCCGACGCTGGGCGGCTGGCTCACCGAGAACTACAGCTGGCGCTGGGTGTTCTTCATCAATCTGCCGGTAGGCGCGGCGGCGTTCCTGGGCGCCTGGACCTTCCTGCCCGGCAAGCCGCACCCCAACGCCCCGCGCTTCGACGCCTTCGGATTCGGCAGTCTGGCCGGCGGAATCTGTGCGCTGCAGCTGATGCTCGACCGGGGCCAGCAGAACGACTGGTTCGGGTCGACCGAGACCTGGATCGAGGCCGGCGTCGCGGGCCTGGGCTTCTACCTGTTCCTTATCCACACCCTGACGGCGCGCGCGCCGCTGTTCAGCCGCGGCGTGTTCGCCGACCGGAACTTCCGTACCACCACCCTCGCCAGCCTGGTCATCATGGGCGCCATGTACGCCAGCCTCGCCCTGGTGCCGCCCATGCTGCAGAACCTCTACGGCTATCCGGTGTTCACCACGGGCCTGCTGCTGGTTCCGCGGGGGCTGGGTGTGTTCCTCACCATGCTGACGGTGGGCCGGCTGCTGAACGTCGTGGACGCGCGGATGCTGATCGGCCTCGGCCTGGCGCTGCTGGCGACCTCGTTCGTCATCATGAGCCGATTCGCCCTGTCGATGGGCTTCGGGCCGATGATCTGGAGCGGCTTCATCCAGGGCATCGCCATGGGCCTGTTGTTCGTGCCGCTGAACACTATCGGCTTCATGACCTTGCCCGGCCAGTATCGAATTCAGGCGACGACCATCTCCAACCTGGTGCGTAACCTCGGGGGCAGCCTCGGCATCTCCCTGCTGCAGGCCCTGTTCACCGCCAACGCACAGCGGGCGCACGCCGCCCTGGCGTCGCACGTACGGCCCGAGGCGCCGGGCCTGGCGCGGATGCTGTCGGCGACCGGCCTGCCGATGGAGTCCGCCCTGCCGATGATCAACGGCCTGGCGACCCGCGACTCGATGATGATCGCCTACGTCAACGACTACTGGCTGATGGCGGTGGTGATGGTGCTGCTGTTCCCGGTCCTCTTGCTGCTGCGTCCGGCGCAGGGCCAGCCGGGAGGCGGCGCGGCGACCCGCGCGCAGGCGATGGAATGAAGACCGCCCGCGCGCTTCCGCTTCTGGCCAGCGTCGCGCTGCTCGGCGCCTGCGCGGCCGTGGGGCCGAACTTCAAGGCGCCCGCCGCGCCCAAGGCCTCCGGCTACGCCATGGCCGGCGACGAGGCCGCCTCGCGCGCCGCGCTGGGCGAGCGGCTGGCCGGGGACTGGTGGAGCCTGTTCGGCTCGCCCGAACTCGACAAGACCGTGCGCGAGGCCCTGGCCGGCGCCCCCAGCCTGAAGGCCGCTCAGGCGGCGTTGGTGCAGGCGCAAGAGGCTGTCGGCGCACGCGATCGGGCGCTGACGGGGGGCGTGGACGCCGGTTACGCCCGCGACCGGATGAACCTGACATCCTTCGGCTTCTCGTCGTTCCCCCTTCCGGGCGGGCAGGCCCTGACCCTGTCGAACCCGACCTTCAATCTCTACAGCTTCGGGGCCAACGGGCGGTACGACCTGGACCTGTTCGGCGGCAAGCGGCGCGAGCACGAGCGGCTCCTGGCCGAGGCCGAGGCCGAGGGCTATCGCGCCGAGGCGGCCTACCTCACCCTCACCGCCCAGGTGGTCGGCCAGGTCGTCGACATCGCCGCCCTGCGCGCCGAGATCGCCGCCGAGGAAGAGATCGTTCGCAGCGATCATGAAACCCTCGACCTGCAAACCCGGGCCTTTGAGCTCGGCGGGGGCACGTGGCTGGACGTGGAGACGGTGAAGACCGAGATGGCCGCAGACGAGGGGGCGTTGCCGCCGCTGCGCCGCCAGCTCGCCGCCGCCCGCCACGCCCTGGCGGCCCTGGTCGGCCAGGTGCCCTCGGACTGGACCCCGCCGGACTTCGACCTCGACCGCCTGTCGCCGCCCGCCGAGATTCCCGTGGCCCTGCCGTCCGAGCTGGTGCGCGCGCGGCCCGACATCCGCGCCGCCGAGGCCCGCCTTCACGCGGCCACCGCCCGGATCGGCGAGGCGCAGGCCGACCTCTATCCCAAGCTCAGCATCACCGGCTCCACCGCTCAGGGCGCGCTGAAGCCCGCGGACCTGTTCGGCTACGGCGCCACGGGCTTCTCGGTCGGGCCGCAGCTTTCCCTGCCGCTGCTCGAGGGCGGCCAGCTCTTGGCCAAGCGCCGCATGGCCGGCGCGGGCGCGCGGGCGGCCCTGGCGGATTACCAGCAGACCGTCCTCTCGGCCTTCGTCCAGGTGGCCGACGCTCTGGAGGCCTTGGCCCAGGACGAACAGGCCGTGGCCTTGGCCGAGGAGGCGAACCGCTCGGCCGGTGAGAGCCTGCGCCTGCAGCGGCTTCGCCATCAGGACGGCAAGGCGGGGCTCCTGCCGGTGCTGGATTCCCAGCGCAGCTGGGCGCGGGCGCGCATGACCTTGATCCGGGCGAAGGCCCAGCGGCTGAAGGACGCCGCCGCCCTGCTCTACGCTGCCGGCAGCCCGTGGAACGCCGACGCCCGGTCCTCCGCCCCGCCATTGACGCCCGGTTAACCATAAACACCCGACCATTGGGGCCGTTCCCACAGGTCCCGGTGCGTCATGTCCAACGCCGCCATCCTCCGCCTCGCGCCTTCGTCAGCCCCGGAGGGCGCCGCCGTCAGCGCGCCCCTGCGGGACTTTCGCGAGCCGCGGGCGGACCTGAACGACAAGGTGGTGCTGGTCACCGGAGGCACGGGCTCGTTCGGCAAGGCGCTGGTGCGGATGGTTTGCCGCGAGTTCACGCCGCGCAAGCTGATCGTCTTCTCGCGCGACGAGCTGAAGCAGTACGAGCTGGCCCAGGCCTTCCCGCAAGAGCTCTACCCGTTCATGCGCTACTTCATCGGCGACGTGCGCGACGCGGCGCGGCTGGAGATGGCCATGCGGGGCGTGGACTACGTCATCCACGCCGCCGCCCTGAAGCAGGTGACCACGGCCGAGTACAACCCCTTCGAATGCATCAAGACAAACGTCATGGGGGCGGAGAACGTCGTGAACGCGGCGATCGCGCGCGGCGTGAAGCGGGTCGTGGCCCTGTCCACCGACAAGGCGGCCAATCCGATCAACCTCTATGGCGCCTCCAAGCTGGCGGCCGACAAGATCTTCTGCGCGGCGGAGGCCATGGCGGGTGACTCCGGCACGCTGTTCTCGGTGGTGCGCTACGGCAACGTGCTGGGCTCGCGCGGCTCGGTGGCGCCGCTGTTCAGCCGCCTGGTGGCCGAGGGCGCCGAGGATCTGCCGATCACCGATCCGCGCATGACCCGGTTCTGGATCACCCTGGACCAGGGGGTGAACTTCGTCCTGTCCAGCCTGGAGCTGATGAAGGGCTCGGAGATCTTCATCCCGAAGATCCCCTCGTGCCGCGTGGCGGACCTGGCCACGGCCATGGCGCCGGGCCTGCCGCACCGGATCGTCGGCGTGCGTCCCGGCGAGAAGCTGCACGAGGTGATGGCGCCGGAAGACGACGCCCGCTCCACCGTCGAGCTGTCCGACCGCTATGTGATCCTGCCCAGCGCCGACAGCCGCCGCCGCGCTCAATACCTGGAGGAGGGCGCCGCCGCCATGCCGGAAGGCTTCTCCTACTGCTCGGACCGCAATCCTGAGGGGCTGGACGCGCGCGGGCTGCAGGCGCTCCTGGCCGCCGCCCTAGCCGACTGAGGGCGCTCAGCCCGTCGCCGCCAGCTCCGCGCCGTCGTCCTCGCCGCCCTGCAACGCCCCGGCGATGGCCGCGGCCAGGTCTTCGGCGCGCACGGGCTTGCCGATGTGGTTGTCCGCCCCGGCCGCGCGCGAGGCGGCCAGATGCTCGGGCATGACATTGGCCGACAGCACCACCAGCGGCAGGCGCGGGCGGCCGTTGGCGCGCTCTTCGGCGCGGATGGTGCGGATCGCCTCCAGCCCGTCCATCACCGGCATCTGGATGTCGATGAGCCCGAGGTCGTAGCGGCCACTGCGCACCGCCTCCACGGCCAGGGCGCCGTTCTCCACGCACTCGGTCTTCGCGCCCATGGCCTCCAGCATCAGCTCGGCGACCTTGCGGTTGGTGGGATTGTCCTCGGCCACCAGGATGCGCAGGGCTGACGGTGTCTCGGCCAGATCTTCGCTGGCGGGCGCCGCGTCTTCCACCATCTCGGCGACGGCCTCGGCCGGCTCCAGGGGCAGCTCCAGGCGGAAGGTCGCGCCCTTGCCGGGGCGTGCGGTGGCCCGGATCGTCCCGCCCATCAGGTCGGCGAGCTGGCGGCAGATGGCCAGGCCCAGGCCCGTGCCGCCGTATTTGCGAGTGATCGAGGCGTCGGCCTGCTCGAAGCGCGAGAACAGGCGCTCGGCGTCGTCGGGATCGAAGCCGATGCCGGTGTCGGCGACCTCCAGCACATGGCGGCGGGTCTCGCCGCGACCCTCTACGTCGAGGCGCACCACGATCCGGCCCTCGGCGGTGAACTTCAGGGCGTTGGACAGCAGATTGGCGAGCACCTGCTTCAGCCGCCCGGAGTCGCCCAGCACGGTCTCGTCGGCCTCCTCGGCGAACTCGAGCTTCAGCACGAGGCCTTTGGCCGCCGCTTCGGCCCGAAACAGGGCGGCGGTCTCTTCGATCGCTTCGCGAAGTCCGAACGGCTCGCGGGTCAGCACCATCCGGCCGGACTCCAGCCTGGCGAAGGTCAGAAGGTCGCCGAGCAGGGCGTTCAGGGTGTTGGCCGAGGCGATGATCGTGCCCACGATCTCGCGCTGGTCGGGGTCCATGCGGCCGCGGTCCAGCACGCTGGCCAGGCCCAGCACGCCGTTCAAGGGCGTGCGGATCTCGTGGCTCATGTTGGCGAGGAAGTCGCTCTTGGCGCGGTTGGCGGCCTCGGCGCGGGCGAGGGCCTGGCGCAGGGCCTGCTGCTGCGCCTTCATCTCAGTGATGTCCACGCGCAGGCCGATGGTCCCGCCCTCGCCGGTGCGCCGCTCCTCGATCATCAGCCAACGGCCGTCGGCGAGACGCTGCTCGTGGCGCACCCCGGGATTTTCCAGCAGGGCGACGCGCTCGGCCAGCCACGCCTCCTCGCGGCCCAGGGCGTCCGGATAGTCGCCGCGGGCGATGCCGACACGCAGGGTGTCGACCAACTTGCGGCCCGGTGCGAACAGGTCGGCGGAGCGGTGGTAGATCTCCGCGTAGCGCGCGTTCCACAGGATGTAGCGGCCCTCGTTGTCCAGGAAGACCACGCCCTCGGGCAGGGCGTCGATGGCGTCGCGCAGGCGCTGCTCGGCCTTGCGCGCGTCGATCTCGGCCCGCTCCAGTGCGTCCTTGTCCCATCGCCGGAGGAAGGCGAGGACGCCCTTCGCAACGGCGTTCGCCGCCGCGGTCGCTCTGCGCCAAGCGCCGGCCCGATCGGCCATGGCCCTCTCCCCCGATGAATCGCGCCGAAGCGAAGCCCAGGGTGGGTTAAGGGGGCGTTATCCCCAACGCGACAGGCGTCCGCAGCCGGCGACCGGAGGCCGGCCTGCCGCATGTCGAGTCATGCGGCGCGCGCGCCGCCCGCGAATGGGGCAGACGCCGGGCGCCGTGGCTCAGGCTGGCTCGAGCGCCGTCTCGAAGGCGGCCTCGGTCTTGGCGCGGATTTCGTCCAGGGTGACGCCGGGCGCCAGCTCGATCAGCTTGGCGCCGCCATGCTTCTTGTCGATCTCGAACACAGCGAGGTCGCTGATCAACAGGTCCACCACCCCCTTGCCGGTGAGCGGCAGGGTGCAGGCTTTCAGGAACTTGGAGCCGCCGGCCTTGTCGCAGTGGTCCATGACCACCACCACGCGCTTGACGCCGGCCACCAGGTCCATGGCGCCGCCCATGCCCTTGACCATCTTGCCGGGGATCATCCAGTTGGCCAGGTCCCCGTCCTGGCTCACCTCCATGGCGCCCAGGATCGACAGGTCGATGTGCCCGCCGCGGATCATCGCGAAGCTGTCGGCGCTGGAGAAGAAGCTGGAGGTGGGCAGCTCGGTGATGGTCTGCTTGCCGGCGTTGATCAGGTCCGGATCCTCCTCGCCCTCATAGGGGAAGGGGCCCATGCCAAGCATGCCGTTCTCGCTCTGCAGGGTGACGCTGACGCCCTTGGGGATGTAGTTGGCCACCAGGGTCGGGATTCCGATGCCCAGGTTGACGTAGAAGCCGTCCTTCAGTTCGCTCGCGGCGCGCTCGGCCATCTGGTCGCGGGTCCAGGGCATCAGACTTCCTCCCCGGCGCCGGCGCTGGCCATCGCGCCAGACGGTTCTGGTCGCTTACGCACGGTCCGTTGCTCGATCCACTTCTGATAGCCCGACCCCTGGACGATGCGGTCCACATAGATGCCCGGGGTGTGGATGCCGTCCGGCTCCAGCTCGCCGGGCTCCACTAGGTGTTCGACCTCCGCCACGGTCACCTTGCCGGCGGTGGCCATCATCGGATTGAAGTTCCGCGAGGTCTTGCGGTAGACGAGGTTGCCCTCGGTGTCGCCCTTCCAGGCCTTGACGATGGCGAGGTCTGCGCGGAGCCACCGCTCCATCACATACATCTCGCCGTCGAACTCGCGGGTCTCCTTGCCGTCGGCCACCATGGTGCCGTAGCCGGTCTTGGTGAAGAACGCCGGGATTCCCGCCCCGCCCGCGCGGATGCGCTCGGCCAGTGTGCCCTGGGGGTTCAGCTCCAGCTCCAGCTTGCCGGACAGGAAGAGGTCCGCGAACAGCTTGTTCTCGCCCACGTAGGACGAGATCATCTTGTCGATCTGGCCGTTGTTGAGCAGCACCCACAGGCCCTTCTCGTCCGCGCCGCAGTTGTTGGAGATCACCGTCAGGCCCTTTACGCCAGAGGCGTTCAGCGCGGTGATCAGGTTCTCCGGGTTGCCCGACAGGCCAAAACCCCCCGACATGACGGTCATGCCGTCGAACAGATAGCCTTCCAGCGCGGACCTTGCGTCGGCGAAGACCTTCGAGGCCATCGTTTCCTCCTAGATGCCGGCGCCTTCCTGGCCCAGGCAGGCCGGCATTTCAACACGCGATCGCGCGAGGGCGAGGCGCCTCAGCCGCGCTTCATCGCCTTGGCCTCGACGGCGGTGATCGGCTTGTCGGTGAACAGGTACTCGCGAAGCTCCTTGTCGAACGCCTTGTCGTGGCGGCGCAGCCACTCGATCAGCATGGAGGCGTGTTCGATCTCTTCGTTGGCGTTGTGCAGCATGATGGCTTTGAGCTGGGCGTCCTGAGTGTCGTCGGCGCGCTGGCGGTACCAGTCCACCGCCTCCAGCTCCTCCATCAGCGAGGTGATGGCGTAGTGGGCGTGCAAGGTGAACCGCGACAGCTTCTCGCGCGGCGCATGAAGGCCTTCACTGGACATGGACTGGTCTCCGACTGGTGGTGGGGTGGGGCCCGTGCCGCGTCGCGGTCCGAGACCGGGCGGCTGGCGGCGCTTGAACCGAGAACTCAGCATCGGGCCATGCTTGCCCGAAGCGGACGCCGGCGCCTAGGGCGATCAGCCGTCCGCCCGCTCCACCAGCTGGTCCTGTTCGACCGTCCGGTAAAAGCAGGAGCGGAAGCCCACGTGGCAGGCGCCGCCGTCGCCTTGCGGCTTCACCTTCAGCCACACGGCGTCCTGGTCGCAGTCTATGCGGACCTCCCGCACCGTCTGGATCTGGCCGGAGGTCTCGCCCTTCTTCCACAGCGCGCCTCGCGAGCGGCTGAAGTAGTGGGCCTCGCCGGTGTCCAGCGTCGCCTTCAGCGCCTCGGCGTTCATCCAGGCGAGCATCAGCACTTCGCCGGTGTCCGCATCGGTGGCCACGGCCGCGATCAGGCCATTGGCGTCGAAGCGCGGGGTGAGCGCCTGGCCGCGCTCTAGCTCGGCCTTGTCGCCGGGGGGAGGGAAGAGGTCGGTCATCGGTCCATGCCTTTCGCGTGCGGATGGGACGCCGCAACGACCCGCTGTCAAGCCTTGCGAATTCAGTCATCCTGCGCCGATGGGGCTGCGGGACTGGATCAAGGGGCGGATCGCGGCGCTCGATGTGCTCGCCCGGCCGTGGGCGGCCCGGAGCCGCCTTAACGCCTGGGCCTATGAATTTTTGCTGTTCGGCCTGAAGCAGGCGTGGGCCTGCCTGTTCGGCGCGATCATGCTGGCGCTCCTGGTCGGCACGCATCTGTGGTGGCCGCGCGACGCCGCGCTGGCCCGCTACGACTTCCTCGTCATCGCGGCGGTGGCCATCCAGGTCGGAATGCTGGCGCTGAAGCTGGAGCACTGGGACGAGGCCCTGGTGATCGTCCTGTTCCACGCCGCGGGCACGGCCATGGAGGTGTTCAAGACCGCCCACGGCTCATGGATCTATCCCGAGGCCAGCCTGCTCAGGATCGGCGGCGTGCCGCTGTTCTCGGGATTCATGTACGCGGCGGTGGGCAGCTACATCGCCCGCATCTGGCGAATCTTCGAGGTCCGGTTCGTGAACTACCCGCCACTGTGGACCACCTGGGCGCTGGCGGGGCTGAGCTACGCCAACTTCTTCACGCACCACTATGTGGTCGACATCCGCTGGGGCCTGTTCGCCCTGTCGGCGGTGCTGTTCGGGCGGACATGGTTCACCTTCACGCCGGACCTGAAGGCGCGCCGGATGCCGATGATCCTCGGCGCGCTCCTTGTCTCGCTGTTCATCTGGTTCGCCGAAAACCTCGGCACCTTCGCCAGCGCCTGGATCTATCCCAGTCAGAAGGACGGCTGGTCGCTCGTCTCGCCCGCCAAGATAGGCTCCTGGTACCTGCTGATGCTGCTCAGCTTCGTGCTGGTCACGATGGTCCGCCGGCCGACGCCGCCAGACGCCTGAGCCGGCCTACTTCACGCTGCGGCTGCAGAAGTTCAGGAACCGTTCCTGCAGCACGGGGTCGGTCTTGAACACCCCCGAGAACTGGGTGGTGATGGTCGAGACGTGCCGGTGATGCACGCCGCGGGTGGTCATGCACTGATGCTCGGCGTCGATCAGCACCGCCACGCCCGCGGGCTGCAGCCCGTGCTTGATGGCCTCGGCGATCTGGCGGGTGAGGGTCTCCTGGTTCTGCAGGCGGCGGGCGAACACCTCCACCACCCGGGCCAGCTTGGAGATGCCGACCACCCGGTCGGTGGGCACATAGGCGACGTAGGCCTTGCCCAGGAACGGCGCCATGTGATGCTCGCAGTGGCTCTCCACCTCGATATCGCGCAGCATGACGATGTCGTCGTAGCCCTCGACGTCCTCGAAGGTGCGGCTGAGCAGCGCGTTCGGATCCTCGTCATAGCCCGAGAACCACTCCTCGAAGGCCTCCACCACCCGGCGGGGGGTTTCGACTAGGCCCTCGCGGTCCGGATCGTCTCCCGCCCAGGCCAGAAGGGTGCGCACGGCCGCCATGGCCTCCTTGCGCGAAGGGCGCGCGGGCTTTTCGCGGTCGGTGTCGTTCGCCCCGACGAGGGCGTCATTCTTCGCAAAACCGTCCATGGAATGCGTCTTTCTCCGAGGGGCTGAGTAGCGCCAGGACGATGGTCCTGGAATGACGCGTGGCCTCCCTCAAGGCGCGCACCGATCAAAAGGGCGGTCCAAGCCCGTTTCCCAAAGGCGCTGTCAAGCTATATGGGACGGGCCCGCCCCAGGGCAACACAAGACACCGCACCAAGGGTCCGTTTTCGCGCCATGGCTGAGCTGAAGCTTTACGACACGATGCGCCGCGAGAAGCGCGCCTTCGTTCCCGCCGATCCCAAGCGGGTGCGGATGTATGTGTGCGGCCCCACGGTCTACAACTACGCCCACATCGGCAACGCCCGGCCGGTGGTGGTGTTCGACGTGCTGTTCCGCCTCCTGCGCCGGCTCTATGGCGAGGACGCGGTGCTCTATGCCGCCAACGTCACCGACGTGGACGATAAGATCAACGCGAAGGCCGCCGAGGAAGGCGTGCCGATCTCGGTGGTCACGGACCGCTATCTGGCCGCCTACCATGCCGACATGTCGCAGCTCGGCGTGCTGCGGCCCACCTTCCAGCCGCGCGCGACGGAGCACATCGCCGACATCATCGCGATGATTGAGCGGCTGGTGTCGAACAACGCCGCCTATGCGGCCGAAGGCCATGTACTTTTCAGTATCGAGAACTTTTCTGAATATGGACAACTATCAGGACGCCCGCTGGACGAGATGATCGCCGGGGCGCGGGTGGAGGTGGCGCCTTACAAACGGAGCCCCGCCGACTTCGTCTTGTGGAAGCCCTCCAAGCCCGGCGAGCCGGTGTGGGACAGCCCCTGGGGTCCTGGCCGGCCCGGCTGGCACATCGAGTGCTCGGCCATGATCGAGAAGAGCCTGTCCCCCCTGCCCATCGATATCCACGGCGGCGGCATCGACCTGGTGTTTCCTCACCACGAGAATGAAATCGCCCAGAGTGTCTGCGCCCAGCACGACCATCGTGAGCCGCTCGCTAACTACTGGATGCACAACGGCTTTCTCGACATGTCGGGCGAGAAGATGTCCAAGAGTCTGGGCAACGTCGTGCTGGTCCGCGCCTTGGTGACGCGCTGGCCGGGCGAGGTGCTGCGCTGGGCGCTGCTCAACGCCCACTACCGCCAGCCGCTGGACTGGACGGACTCCCTGTTGATCCAGGCCCGCACCAGCCTGAACCGGCTCTACCAAGTGCTTCAAGACGCCGACCGTGAACTGGCCGGCCGCGCGGCGTCGGCCGACGGCGAGGCGCCCGAGGTCGGCGTCATGGAGGCCCACCTGCTCAACGACCTGAACACGCCCGCGGCCATGGGCGAACTGTTCGCCGCCGGCGATCGCCTGCGCGCGGCCTTGTCGGCGCGGGACTTCGACGCCGCCGAGCGTCTGCGCGCCGCCCTGCGCGAAGCGGGCGCCCTGATGGGCTTCCTGCACGCCGATCCTGAAGCCTGGTTCCGGGGCGGAGCGGACGAGGATCTGGCGACCAAGGTCCAGGCCCTGATCGCCGCCCGCGCCGAGGCCCGCGCGGCCAAGGACTGGCCCGCCGCCGACCGCATCCGGGGCGAGCTGACCGCGCTCAACGTCGAAGTGATGGACGGGCCTTCCGGCGCCACTTGGCGCTTGAAGGCGGGCGGCTGAAGACGTGACCAACCTCACCCTGTTTCGCCTGCCCAAGCCGTCGGGCCCCCGCCAGGACAAGCCGCCGGCCAAGGTCGAACACCGCGTCGGCGTGCGGGCGCCGGCGGCCGTGGTCTGGGCGCTGCTGGCGGACATCGAGGGCTGGCCGGCGTGGCAGCCGGTCTATCCGAAGGCCTCCGGGGCTTTGAAGATCGGCGGCCGGCTCGATCTCATGGAGGCCGTCCCGGGCGAGCCGCCGCGCCCCCTGTCCCCAACAATTGTCGACTGGATGCCCGAGGAGCAGATCCTGTGGATCGAGCGTCGCTGGGGCGGCCTGGTGCGCGCGATGCACTACATCGAGATCGAAGCCCTGACGGACGTCGGCTGCGCCCTGTCCTGCGGCGAGATCTACCAGGGCCTGCTCGGCGACCTGTTCGCCGCGCGCCATCGCAAGGTGCTGAGACGCTGCTTCCGGGCCTTCTGCGAGGCGGTGCAGCCCCGCGCTGAAGCTCTCTGGCAAGAGCGGGGCGGCTCTTGAGTGAAATCCTCTCCTTCGACAGGCTCAGGATGAGGATTTCAGATGAGCGCTCCGTAGGCCTCATCCTGAGCTTGTCGAAGGACGAGGCCGGCCCAACATTGACGTCAGCATGATAGACGACCTCTACAGCGCAAGGATCCTCGCCCTGGCGGCCAACATGCCGCGCGCCGGGCGCCTGGCCGCGCCGGATGCGTCGTCGCAGAAGGTCTCCAAGCTCTGCGGCTCGCGCGTGCTGGTGGACCTGAAGCTGACGGGCGGCCGGGTCAGCGACTTCGCCCAGGAGGTCAAGGCCTGCGCCCTGGGCCAGGCGGCGGCGGCGGTGCTCGGCGCGCACGTGATCGGGGCCGGGGTTGACGAAATCGAAAGCGCGCGCGATCAGCTTGCCGCCATGCTGAAGACGGGCGGACCCCCGCCGGCCGGACGCTTCGAGGACCTGAAGGTGCTGCAGCCCGTGAAGGACTATCCGGCGCGCCACGCCTCCACCCTGCTGGCCTTTCAGGCGGCGGCCGAGGCCGCGCGCGCGGCCCTGGCGCGAACTAGCCCCGCCGGCGCGGCTTGATCGGCCCGCTGGGGCGGACTAGTCCCAGAGCCGAGCCTCGTTCGCATCCGCGCCCGGCATGAAACTCTACGAACGCACCGTCAGAACGGCGCACCGCGCCTACAAGCTGACGCTATCGCCCCTGATCGGGCGCCACTGCCGCTATCTGCCGACCTGTTCGGACTATGCGGCCCAGGCCCTGATCGAGCACGGCCCCTGGCGCGGAGGCTATCTCGCCGCCCGGCGGCTGTGCAGCTGTCATCCCTGGGGCGGCCAGGGCTACGACCCGCCGCCCCCGCCGCGCGATCCCGCCGAAGCCGGCTCCGCGCGGAACCGGAATTGAGACCATGATCGACCTGATTTTCCCCGACGGCTCGTCCCGTCAGTTTCCCAAAGGCGCGAGCGGCCGCGAGGTCGCCCAATCCATCGCCCCTTCGCTCGCCAAGCGCGCCGTCCTGATCAAGCTGGACGGCGAGGTGCGCGACCTCGACCGCCCGATCGAACGCGGCGGCAGGATCGAGATCGTCAGCCGCGACAGCTCGAGCGAGGTGCTGGATGTCATCCGCCACGATGCGGCCCACGTGCTGGCCGAGGCGGTGCAGGAGCTGTTCCCCGGCACGCAGGTGACCATCGGCCCCAACATCGAGGACGGCTTCTACTACGACTTCGCCCGCTCCGAGCCCTTCAGCCTGGAGGACTTCCCCAGGATCGAGCAGCGCATGCGCGAGATCGTCGACCGCGACGAGAAGGTCACGCGCGAAGTGGTCGACCGCGACGCCGCCATCGCCGACTTCGAGGCCATGGGCGAAAAGTACAAGGCGGAGATCATCCAGGGCCTGCCCGCCGGCGAGCCGATCACGGTCTATCGCCAGGGCGCGTGGAAGGACCTGTGCCGCGGCCCGCACCTGCCCTCCACCAAGGCCGTGGGCAAGGCGTTCAAGCTGACCAAGCTGTCGGGCGCCTATTGGCGGGGCGACCAGAAGAACGCCCAGCTCCAACGCATCTACGGCACCGCCTGGGCCAACGAGGCGGACCTGGAGGCCTACCTCAAGCGCGTGGAGGAGGCCGAGAAGCGCGACCACCGCAAGCTCGGCGCCGCCATGGACCTCTTCCACATCCAGGAGGAGGGCCGGGGGATGATCTTCTGGCACGCCAAGGGCTGGACGCTTTACCGTACACTGAGGAATTACGTCCGCCGCCGCCTGGACGCCGAGGGCTATGAGGAGGTGAAGACGCCCCAGATCCTGGACGTCGATCTGTGGAAGCGCTCCGGCCACTGGGACAAGTTCCGCCAGAGCATGTTCACCTGCCAGACGGAGGAGGACGAGGTCCTGGCGGTCAAGCCGATGAACTGCCCCGGCCACGTGCAGATCTTCAACTTCGGCCAGAAGTCCTACCGCGACCTGCCGATCCGCATGTCGGAATTCGACGGCCTGCACCGCTATGAGAGCTCCGGCTCCCTGCTCGGCCTCTTGCGCGTGCGCGGCATGGCCCAGGACGACGCCCACATCTTCTGCCGCGAAGACCAGATCGAGGGCGAGGCCAAGGCCTTCGTGGAGCTGCTGGGCTCGGTCTATGCGGACCTGGAGGTCGAGCTGCACTCGGTGAAACTGGCCCTGCGTCCGGACCTCCGCTTCGGCTCCGACGAAGTCTGGGACGTGGCCGAGGCCAAGCTGGAGCGCGCGGCCCTGGCGGCGGGCGTCGAAGTCGAGAAGCTGCCAAACGAAGGCGCCTTCTATGGACCGAAGCTGGAGTTCCACCTGAGGGACGCCATCGGCCGCACCTGGCAGTGCGGCACGCTTCAGCTCGACTATGTCCTGCCCGAACGTCTGGATGCGGAGTATGTCGGCGCGGACGGCGCCAAGCACCGGCCGGTGATGCTGCACCGGGCGATCCTCGGTTCGCTGGAGCGGTTCCTGGGGGTTCTGATCGAGCACCACGCCGGGGCCTTCCCCCTGTGGCTGGCCCCCGTGCAAGCGGTGGTGGCGACCATCACCTCGGATGCGGACGAGTTCGCGCTGAAGGCCGCCAAGGTCTTGAAGGCCGCCGGCCTACGGGTGGAGACGGACCTGCGCAACGAGAAGGTCGGCTACAAGATCCGCGAGCACTCCCTCGCCAAGGTCCCGGTGATCGCCGTGGTCGGCCGGCGCGAGGCGGAGGAGGGCAAGGTCGCCCTGCGCCGTCTTGGCTCGGACGGTCAGGAGGTCGTCACGCTGGAGGAGGCCGCGCGGTTGCTCTCCGCGGAGGCCCTGCCCCCCGACCTGAAGCGCAAGGCGACCTGATGGCCGATGGCGACCAGAAAAAGGGCTGGTTCTCCCGTCTGAAGGACGGCCTGTCGCGCTCGTCCAAGCAGATGACCGAGCAGGTCGTCTCAGTCCTGACGAAGATGGAGCTCGATGAGGCGGCCCTGGCGACGCTGGAGGACCTGCTCATCGAGTCCGACCTGGGCCCGGAGGCCTCCGCGCGCGTGGTGCAGGCCTTCTC
>Ga0299912_10000827_pt1 | contig 25297 bp, 20 predicted proteins | sample RVTome_2_FD_207667 | JGI IMG/M metagenome (GOLD analysis project Ga0299912, IMG submission 207667) | Soil microbial communities from uranium-contaminated site in the Upper Colorado River Basin, Wyoming, United States - RVT95D214 (version 2) ... | reverse complement strand
ATCAGCGGCTTTTTGAAACGGGATTTCACGACGGTTCGCATAGTCCGCGTTCAACCTGTCAAGCCTGGCAGCAGCGCCACCCTCAAGGGGAGCCGGCGGTTCAAATTCGATTTTTGGGTAGGCAGAGAAATAACGAAAACAGCTTTTCGCGCCATCGCAGTTTATAATTAAATCACCGTAGCTGCTGCTGAGCAGTTCGAGGAAGGCGGCGGCCTCGGCGGATGAGCTATCGATTTTTGCGATATACGGTCCAATCTGATCGACCTTGCCGGTGGCTTCGAGGATTTTACATATGCGGAGATTCACCTCGGGATCACCCGGCTTCGCCGCTTCGATTTCGAGATAGCATTTCAAAGCCGTTTCCAGCTGGCCGGTGGCCATCAGGTTGTCGCATACCGAGCGCTTGCCGGCGAGGTCGGGAGATTGAGCCTGGCCGGCGGCGCCAATTAGGCAGGCGAAGATAACGATGACGACGGTTTTCTGGATAGACATGAACTTCCCCACCGTCAGAATATGGCAATGGCCGCGGCGGTAACGACCGCGCCAACCGCGGCTCCTATCACAACCAGCCTGGATTTGCTTTTATTGCTCATTGCTTGTTGATTATAAACGGGCTCGGGATTTTCCTGCAGGGTTTTGGTCGCGGAATACACTTCGCCCTGCTGGAGAATATCATAGGGAATCCACAGGCCCTGCTTGGTCTGGAAATCGAACCTGAAATAAACGGGCACGCCGTTGATTTCGGCGGTCAGCGGTTCGGCGCCATAGAGCTTGACTGGAAAATAGTTGACTCGCCCCTTCAAAAACGTGCCGTCGCTTTTCCAGTTGAAAATACCCTGCGATTGGGCGAAGATCTTGTTGATGATCGAAAGCCTTGATTCCTGAGCGGGATTCAAGCCGCCGCCGGATGCAAACACGAGGTTGTAGAAACCGGGATCGACGCCCGTCGCCTCACCTTCATCGAAAATCGCAATATCCAGGGTCGAGAAACCACCGTTAATTTCGGTGGCCAAATTTTCGGCGGAGGTAGTCAGCGAAACGTCGGTTGCCTCGGTCACATAGCGGTTGAAGTCTTTCAAGCCTTCCAGGGCGCTTTCGACCTGGCCGGTTTCGTAATAAAGCATGGCCAGGTAAAGCAGCGATTTTTCGCGATAGACCGGTTTGTCTTTTAAATCGTCGAAAATGGCTTTAGCATCGGCATATCTTTTTTCTTTGAATGCCTGTTCGGCCGTTTTCAGACGGCTATCGTCCTTGCTCGATGCTGGAGCCAGGCCGGTGAATATGAACAGGCAGAGAACGGTTAAGGCGATTACTTTCATAATACCTCATCTCATTATTAGAAATGTTGTCAAAATAGCGGCCAAAGCGACGTATTTGGGCGCCTTTTTTTCATGTTTTTTTTGCACCATGAGCCGGTACGATTCGCCGGCTTTCAACCTGGTCGGCCCGGCCGTCTCCCAGATTTCCGAGGAGGCGGTCTGGCCGGTCGCAGGGTCGATCGTTTTGATCAGCACTTTCATGATTTCGCCCGGCGGCGGTTGCAGGGTCAGGTATTCGACGGCCTTTTTGGGTGCAGGTTCCGGAATGATCTTCGCGGCAGGCTCAGCCACGGCGATTTCTACAGGCGCGGCTTTTTCCTTTTCCCGCTGCTCGGCCAATTGCAGCCTCGCGAAGATATTTTTGTAGGCTTTATCTTTTTTATAGCCCTGATGATCATAAAAGGCCAGCGTGGAATCGGTTCCGCCAAGCTCATTTTCCGCCAATAAAATCGACGCGTATTGCAGCAGCAGCTTGCCGCGCCCATCGGTCACCGGTGCCTGCCGATATGGCTCCCACCGTTCAAGCAGTCTGGCGCTTTCGGCGAACTGTCCTTTTCTCTCGAAACGCACAGCCTGATCAATTGCCGAGTCCAGCACCCCGTCATAAATCGCCGCGGCTGCTTTGAAGGTTTTCGATTTATTCTGGATGCCGAGCTCGCCAAGCAAGGCAGTTGCCCGGGGGATTGAATCCATGGCGAGCTGCAAACGGAGGTTTAATAATATATGCTCATCTTTTTTGTCATGGGCGGTCAAGGGCCCGATTTCCGCATAGAGGGATTCAGCCGCATGGTACTGCTGTCCTTCGATAGCCTCTCTCATATTTTCGATCAGAGCGGCCAATTTCGCCGCCGGGTCTTCGGCTGGTGGCACGACCGGTTCTTCGGTTGGAGGCAAAGCGGTTTCAGTTACGGGTGCCGGCGCTTGCGACCAATCGAAATCACCGGCAAAAGCGGCAGTAAGATGTTCTTTGTTCGTGTAGGCAGACGGAGGCGGGAATTCGTTGGCCAGATCCGGATCAAATGATATCGCTTTCTGATAAAGCTTATCGGCTTCGGCGGGATCCTTATCGAAATAAAACGTGATAATGGCTTTCCAGTAATATGGCAATGGGTTATTCGGTTCGGCCAGCGATGCCCGATCGAGTTCTCGTTTGGCTTTGTAAACCGTGTTAACCTGGTCGTCGCCGGTCTGATCCAGGGCCCTGGTTGCCATCAGCTGAGCGTTCTTTATTTTGCTATCGGCCTGGTCTCCGGCAAAGGCAGTGCAGGTTAGGGCGGATAATATCATCAAAATAGCGACGAGTCTCATTTTGCGCATCATTCAACCACCTTATCATTAAAATGGCAGGCCGCCCGATGGCCGTTAGCAACCTCATTTAGCGATGGCTTTACCTCAAGGCACAGCTTCGGCTTCCCCAGTAATCTGTAACGCTGGCAATTATTTACGAATATGCAGCCATGCTCGGGGTTAGCTGAACCTTCTCTGTCAGCGGTATTGTAAGAAGATAACGTGTCCATCGTCAATCTATTTTTAAGGAAACCATGATAACGAACAAGTTCCAGTGTATGCGGATGCACCGCCTCCCAGAGCCGATCGATCGGCAATTGCTCCACGATCACCCCACCATAAAGCACGATCACTCGATTCACGAAACCGGAGATAGCTTCGAGGTCATGGGTCGCGAACAAGAAGGCCATGTTTTTTTCTTTATTGAGCCGGTCGAACAGGGCCATCATCTCCCATTTATTGATATAATCCAGAGCCGTCACCGGTTCATCCGCTAACAGCAGTTCCGGGCTTATCAGATCAATCATGGCCACGCTTATCCGACGGCATTCACCTCCTGAAAGCTCCCTGGGGTATCTGTTTAAAAGCTCTCCAGACAGGCTGACTTTAAGCAATTGCTCTTCTAACAGCTTATCGCTGCCGTTTTCATGGCCGCTTAATTTAGCCGTTTCGCGCAGCATCTCTTTGACCTTCATGCCGGGATTTAAAGCGGAATAGTTATTTTGAAAGATTACCTGGATGTGCTTGCGGAGATGCTTAAAACGCCGGAGCGAGAGTCGAGTTATATTTTCGCCTTTGAAAATTATCTGGCCTTCGTCGGGCACAATCAATTTTGCCAGGCAGCGAATCAGCGTGGATTTTCCCGACCCGCTACGGCCGATCAAGCCGATTTTTTCGCCGCGCGTAATGGTCAAGCTGGTCTTTTGCAGCGCCTTAACATGGCGGCCAACAAACGGTCCAAACCCCAGGCCGGAAACGAAAGTCTTACTGAGCCCTTCCGCTTTGAGCAATAATCCTTGGTCACTGCTATTTTTCAAAAGCCCAGCACCTCACGTAATGGTCCGAATCCAATGAGATTTTCGGCGGTTCGCTTTCGCGACAGCGCTTTTGAGCACCAGCATCGAATTTTCGGTAAATATGGCAGTTGGCATAAAAGGGGCAGCCGGCGATATCGGTTCTGACCTGCGTTTGGCCGACGACGTCGCCGCTTTCGACTAATCCTTGCAGCTTTTGCGTGTAAGGATGATTCGTGCCCTTGTGTTCCAGGATTTTGGCGGTTGGCCCTTTTTCTAAGGTCAGACCTCGATACATGACGTAGCAAATATCGGTAAACTTCGCCAGTGAATACAGGTTGTGGGATATGATTATGGCCGACCGTTCGAATTTATCGAGCATCTGCTTTATAAAAATCAGCGTCTCCACCTGGAGCTTGGCATCCAGGCCGGTCGTCGGCTCATCGGCGATAACCGTTTGCGACTGGCTGCTCAGGGTTATCGCCATGACGGCTCTCTGAGCCTGGCCGCCGGAAAGCTGATGAGGGTATTGGTCGGCGATCCTCGACGCTTCGCCGGCGTTGAAACCGCAATTGTTCAGCCAGTACAGCGCGCTATCGATATTGGGCGATTCACCGGCGATCTTGAGGGATTCGAAAACCTGGTCTTTTATTTTCAAAAACGGGTTCAGGCTGACCTTGGCTTTCTGGAAGATGATGCTTATTTTTTTGCCGCGGTAGCGCTTCATCCGCGAGGTCAAACGTCTTTGCCAGGTAAAATATTTCCGACGGTCGTAAACCCGGCGGTTCAACCATGGACCATCGCGCCAGACGTTATCGGGCGTTTGGTCGTAGCCCAATACCAGGCTGCCAGCGGTGATCCCCGGCAAAAACGGCACAAGGCCCAAAATCGAACTCACTGTCAGGGTTTTGCCGCTGCCGGATTCACCCACTATGCCGACGGCCGTGCGCGGCGGCAATTCCAATTCCGCCGTCCTGACCAGGTGCTGCCGACGCTCGCCTTTGGCCAATGTCATGGTCAGGCCATCGAGTTTTATTAGAAGATTCGTTTGCGGCATTTAACGCTCTTCACTCAACTTCCGCGATAACATAGAAAAGATCATCACCGTAAAGATAAGCGCGGCCAGCGGGGCCAGGAATTTCAACGGATTGTTGTCGGCGAAGCCGCCCATCGAAGGATTGAAAAGAGCATAAATGAGCCCCGAAAAGCCGCTGAGCTCCTGGCTGATGATGTCTCCCCAGCTCTGCCAGTCTCGTCCCATCGAGCCATGCAGGATAAACGACAATGTTGCTTCGCTTAAAACGGCATAACCGAACATATAAGCCAGCTCGGAGAAGATCGATTTGCGGGTGTTGTACCAGATTATATGTTTGCCTACGACCGCGGAAGGCGACAGCCCGAGGGCGATGCCGGCATCGTAAAAATCCTCTTTGCGATAATGCGAAATCTTGAATTTAAGCACCTCGGCCAGGCGCGGCGCACTGAGCAGGCCCAGGCCTATCATGAGGTAAAACGGCAGATACTTACCCATCACGGCAAATATCAAAAACAGCGCGAAAAATTTCGGGATGGAGTTAAGGCCATTGGTCAGGCCGCCGACCAGCCCCGCCAGGGCGCTTTCTTCGAAACCGGTGATGATGCCGAAAAACAGCCCGGCTAATAAAAATGGCAACGTGGCCATCAGGCCGCTGACGAAGCTCGTCCGGAAACCCGAAAGCACATTAGCCATAACGTCCCGGCCCAGGTCATCAAGGCCGAAAGGATGCGCCAGGCTGGGGGCTTTCTCCGCGGCGGTCGGCAGTGAAATCAGGCCGCCGGATTCTGAGGACTCGATGAAGGGCCAGACGAACGCCAAAGCCACGATTAGTAGATAAATCAATAGCAATATCATAAAAATATTCAGTCTTCTGGTGGCGCCGTTTTTTACCTGATCACCGGCCATCTATCCTACCTTTGCCTCGGGTCAATGGCGGCATGGATGAGCGTAAAGAGCGAATTCCAGGACGTCATCAGCAAGGAGACGACGAACGTGATGCCGAGGATGGCATTTAAGTCGCGAGCTTCATAGAACATTTTCAAAAACTTATAGATCCCGTTGATATTGAAATAAAGCTCGAGGATGATGATACCGGAAACCAGCACCGGCAGCCGCGTGGCGATAAACGAGAGGATTTTCCAGGCGAGTTCCGGTCCCAGGTTTTTTATAAAGCTTCGACCCTGACCCATAACCGCGATCGCATAGTCCGATTTCAGCACCGATTTGATTTCTTCATATAGATTGTCCAGAAAGTCATTAAGGTTGTTATCGCAGATCGCCAGAACCAGAGCCGCCAGAAAAACTGAGGCGAACACCTGGCCCCGGGAAAGCACGGCCATGAAGATGGCGCCGATCAGAATCGGCCAGCTCGAAAAAAATCGCATTATCACCGAACCCGATTTCGTCATGCGGCTATACGGATAGCGCCAGGCCTGATAGGTCCAGACCAGGCTGCTGATGGTCAGCAGCAAAACCGCCAGCAAGGTCACCGTGCCGGTGTTCGCCACCGCCTGCCAGATATAGGGCGCGACTGCCTGCCCGCTGGCCGCCCAATCGCCGGCCTGGCCGAAATCGAATCCGAGATAAACGCGGCGCAGCCATTCGGCTATCCCCGGACCCTCATATGCCAAAATAATCTCCCCCCCGACAATCTGGAAAGCCGCCCAGACGCAAAACACGGCAATCCCCGGTACGGCGATGATTTTTATCAGGATCAGCAGGATTTTTTTCAGAAAGCCAAGCATTGGTTTTAAAATTTTCGTTGGAACCACGGGGCGTCAAGGTCCCGGCGAGGTTTCGATCTATCAATCCTGTCATCGAGGCAACAGGATTGAAAAAAACCAATCAGCAGTGCAAGAGACGGCAGTGCCGTGCCAGGGCGAAATTTCGAATAGCTAACATCCCGTCTATTCCGGTTTTTTCACCCAGCTATCGACGGTGCTGAAAAAGTAAAACGGCTCAACGCTGATATCCTGAAGCTCGGATCTGAAGTAAGCGTATTTTTGAATGTTCCAGAGGAACATCGCCGGCGGGTCGTTATGCAGAAGTTCGTGGATTTTATGGCCAAGCGCCCGCTGTTTTTGCGCCACCGTGGCCAGCAGCAACTCCCGGAATGCCTGGTTGACGGCAGAACGAGAATAGCCGCCGTAATTATGGCCGCCGGGCCGGTTGATGGCGTCCTGTGAATAAAAAGGCTCTATATCGAAATTATCCTCGAAAGTCACCTGCAGGTAGACAAGCTGGAAGTCGGCTTGCTGGAGGGCATTAACATACCCCTCCGAAGACCGATATTCGATTCGGGAATCGATCCCGCCGCTGCGGAAATATTCGTTGATCGCTTCGAGCGCCTTGCGCAGATTGTCCTGTTCACCGGCAGCGGTGATGTAGGTGATTATCGTCAACTGCCATTGCTTGCCGGTATCCTTCCTGATCACTTTGGTGCCGTCGAACGTCAACAAACCGGATTGCTCGAAAAGGGCATGAGCCTGGTTTGGATTATAGTCCCAGGCGGGCATGAGGAAATTGCAGAAAGGGCTTGAGGGAGTGTAGGGACCGGTCAGCACATTTGTGGAATCCCCGAAATATATTTTCTCAAAAATCTCGTTGCGGGAGATCATCTGCTGCAATCCCTGGCGAACCTGGATATTGGCTAAAATCGGATCGCGCATATTAAAAAGGATTTGCGCCAGGGTGTTGGTGTTGACCGGCACCGTGTTGATCTGCGGCTTATTGCGGAGTTCCGTGTTGTATTCCATATCCGGCAGGACATCGACGACTCCCCCCTGCAAAATATTCAGCACCCAGGCGGTCTTGCTCGACCAATAGTTCATTTTAACGCGGTCAATGTAAGGGCGGCCTGGAGAAATTGTGCCATAGCATTGGTTTTTATCGAAATAATAGGAATTGGTGGATATCGACATGTCCTTAAGCTGAAATGGTCCCGCGCCAAGCGGTTTTTCGGAGAATTGGTCAAGTTCATTTGAATTGGGGATTTTATGCTTGGGCATGATAAACATATTGGCCAGGAGCCGTTCGGGGTGGTTCACCTGGCGTTTGAATTCGAAGATCACGCTGTTGGGGGCCTCCCCGGCTTTGATTTTTTTAATAAGCTCGAGTCCCCGGCGGGAATCCTTAAAGCGGGGGAACTGACGGTCAAACGAGAACGTGAAGATAACATCTTCGACACTGATCTCGGTAGAATCAGGCCAGAGGAGGTTATTTTTCAGAATAATCAAAGCTTGCGTGCTGTCACCGATCAGGGTCGGCAAACTCTGGGCCAACTGCGGCACCGCCTCGCCGTGATCATCCCAGCTATAGAGGGCATCGAACATCAGTTCGTCCATGCGGATGACTTTGATATCGCCTGAAGACAGGGGGTTCAAGTTGCGGCGGGGCTTATTGAGTTCATAGTAAACGAGTTCAGTTCCGAATTGCGCCTGCACGATTTCAAAACTCATCAACAGCGCGGCCAACGACAACAGCAGCCCGGCTGGAGCCAGTCTAACACGATGCAATTTAAAATTCATGGTGATCCTCAATAATATTTACACAAGTGATTGTACATCTGCATAGTTTCGTACATTCCGATTGCGTATGGGTAATGCTGGGTCAAATTGAATATTATCTGGGTTATCAAAGCCACCTGCGATCCCTCTTCCAGGCCGGCCCTGGCATAAATGGCCAGCCATTCCGGCGGGTTGTTCCTGACTGATAGATCGAGCACGCCGAAATTGCTCATTTTCTTGAATGCGGCCGGTCCACCCAGTGCTTTCATGAGGGCCTCGGAAATCAAGATCCTTCCCTCCCAGAACGGCTGCTCCCGCAGCAGGTTGACCTCCTGGTCAAGCAAGGGTTCCTGATTTTCTCCCAACCTCGCCTGATCGGCTGACTTTTTAATAAAAGCCGCCCGCGCGATCGGGTTGTCGATCGTTTTTAGCCTTTCCGCCACAGTAAGGTTAGCGGAAGGCACCAGGGCCAGAGCCTTTACAATCTCCTCGGTTGCCGGTATATCAGTAGCAGCCTGGGCGCTCTGGTCCGCCTGCCTGGCAATCAATGGCTCTTGCTGTGGGCCACGGAGTCTCTTGACCTCGGCCAAGGCTGCGATAGCTCTGGCAGCCGGATTGGCGGTAGATTCGAGCGCCTTATCCAGGAGGCTGCGAAGGAGCAGGTCATCGATCCGCATCCGGATGTAAAGGTCCTGCGGCAAATAAATCTCCTGGGTGAATAGCGAATCGGCGATCATTACTTTCTCGGTGAACGATGGCGCAGGGTAATTTTTCGTCAGCGGCGGATAATAGGTCAGTTCATTAACCGCGTTGATAATTTCGCCGGTTTGCGCCAGGGCATAGGAATAGGCATAGGCGAGAGGCTGAAATTCTGCCCTTTTATTATATTGTTGCAAGTCCGCAGCCCAGGCTTTCGGAGAGCCGCCGTTATCGATATCGGCGACCGCCAGGAAAGCTATGGCAACCGGAGTTTTGAGCTTGGTTTCTTTATAATAGGAATAAAGGTTGCGATCGGGGACGGCCGCCTGCCGGATGACGGCGGCTATTTCGGTGGCCTCATTGGCCCGTTTCTCGTCGCTTGATTCGATCAGATCGCACAGCAGGACGGCGGAATCGGCATTTCCCTCCAGATAATAACACATGGCCGCCGCCAAAATATTGCCGGGTGAACAGCTTGCCTTTTCACATTTTTCATGGCAGGCATAGAAATAACTTTTGGTCAGCGCGTTTTGCAAATTGTAAAATTGCGCGCTGAACGAAGCGGCTTGATAAGCCAGTTGCAGCAGGTTTAAGCTGTCGGCTGCGGATACGCTATCAGCGGCCAGGGCGGCGGTCAAGCGGCCGCTGAAATCGGTATCGAGCTTGGATTCAGCTTGCTGCGCGTCCGGTTTTCGCTCATCGCGATCACAGGAAAGCCAGACGAATCCCGTAATAATCAGAGCCAGGCAGACGATCGATAGCCGGGAGGTGCGATCAATACGCAGCAACTTCGTCCCTCATCCTGACGGCGAACTGGAAAAACTCATTGTCGATTAATTTTTTATTGCGCAATTGTCGAATCCCGGAGTTGAGATAGAAGAGCGCTTTTCTACGAAATTCCTCGAGCCGGGCCAGGTTCTTGTTGGCATAAAGCTCGCTTTTATAAGCGAAAGCCTCGCCTTTCTTTATCTGGACGACCGCCGGAAATAGGTCCCCCTGGACCAGGTTCTGATAGCGTTCGGCGTTTTCCAAAAATTTAAGCGCGCTGTCCAGAGTACCTTCGTTGAAGGAGCCAAAGGCGTCACTGGCCAGGTGAAGGGCACAATCGGCTCCGTAGAGCCAGAAATCGCCGCGCGCCGTCCATTGCCGGGAGCTGGTCAGATCGGAATACATATCAAGGGCCCGTCGATAATTGGCGCTGTTCATGTAATAAAACGCGCTGTCCTCCTCAATAGAGGTCGTTGGAACGGCGGTCGTATCGAGCCTCAGATCGACCTGTTCGCCCGGCGGCGGGGCGGTGACCTCCAATGGTTTGGCCACCTCTTGAATAAACGTGACGGCCGTCGGGGAAGGCTTGCGGCGGGGCGCCCGCGCCACCTGCTTCGTTCTGGCCAGGGCAAACGTCTCACTATAGTCAAGTGAGCTGACATAGATATCACGCAGCGCGGTATCGTAATTTTTCTTTTTCAATTTGATGAAAGCATAATCGAAAAGCCGAATGCGATCCGGGGGTAGCGTGAGAAGGCCTCCGGAATCGGTTTCCGCTATTTTCTCGTCGCCGAGAAAGACCTCGACCCCACTCAGCGGGCCGCCGGAGACGCTATCGATCGCCGCGATAGTGAGTTCGGCCAACGGGCGCAGGAGTATCAAGGCGGCGGTTTCCGGGGTAGCAGTGAGAGTTATGGAGGTTTCGGTATCGATATAATTGGCCATCCGGGCCGTAATGCTGATCGTTTCACCCTGATGGTCGGTCGTATAGACGTAGCGGAAAATGCCGTTTGAATCGGCGTCGGCTTTATATTCACCATTAATCAGAATCCCCGCTCCCGGGACCGGATTTTTGGTGGAATCAATCACCCTGACGTTGAGCGTGATTTGCTCCTTTTTCATGACTTCGCTGATCAGCATGGCGAGCACGATAATCGTGATCAGGACGACTATGATCATCACTATCGTAAAGAAAGTGACTTTGCCGGTTTGCCCGCTACGAAGTCCGAAGGACCCTGGCGGCAGGTTGCCTATGGGTATTTTGTTATTCTCCCGTCTGGCCAACATAAATCTATCTCCCGGATCGTATGAATGAATGATGGTTGCGGTTATTTAAGTTTATATGAATTACGCCCGTAGCTCATGATCAGGTCGTCTTTCAACCAACCATCGATTGCCTGTTGCATTTCTTGATTGGACACTGCCGGCGAGCCCTCGGGGAGAGAATCTTTGATATATTGACCGACATCGCTGATCTTAAAGGGGGTATCGCCGTAATTGGCCTCCCAGTAATTGATAAATGACGTGATGCTCCAACCCGGGCTTTCCAGGATGCCGGAACCGGGCGTGAAGCCGGTGAACGGCTTGATCTTGAACGGACCGACTCGCTGGGGTTCAATATATTTGATGGGGATGGTGCCAAGATTCTGGGTTTTGCCCTGTTCATATTTCAGCGGCATCTCCACCTCGGAATAATATTGAGTCCTGATTTTCAGGGTATAATCGTAAATCGGGTCGAGACCCTTGTCCTCAATGAAGAAGACGTACGAATCGACTACCACGTGGTTGCCGGGGTCATCCGGTTCGATGAAGATTTTGATCGGGTAAAGCGGGGCCTCCTGAGTGGCCTCGTCCACCACTTTGCCGTAAAAGGCCAATTTATCGTAGGGGTTGGATTTGAGGACTATATCCTTTTTGCCGCCCCCGCAGCCGATCAACAGGGTGCCGGCCATCACCGAAATCAGCGCGCTTGAGAAGTAAACACGTTTCATACTCTTAAGAATACTCCTCTCCGAATGTCTCAATAAAGTTAAACCTGCTCGTTGTCAAGGCCGGTAAGGCCATTCTTGCAATCAGCCAAAGGTGTAATCACCGCCTATTATCGAGAGGGGCCGACCGAAAGTCAAGCTGTTTTTCAGCCAATAATAACGGCGCAAACGCCTGATTGGTTCCTTGAAGAGCGGATTGACGGAAGTAGAATATGATTTACTTAAGAAGCAGAAGCTTTCTGGTGGAAAGATTATCGGCTGTTTTTAGGCGATACAGGTAAATGCCCGAGGCGACGCTCTCGCCCGCGCTGTTTGTGCCATGCCATCTTATTTGATGAGTCCCGGCCGGCAGGTCGTCATTGATGAGGGTAGTTACCTTCTGGCCGAGGATATTATAAATCTCCAGCGTCACCTCGCCGGCGAGGGGCAAATCGAACTTGATTGTCGTCGTCGAATTGAACGGATTCGGATAATTTTGATATAGCTGGAAGCGCCGGGGCAACTGCTCATCCGGATGGCCTTTGCCAAACTGCTGGGTGATCGTGAAAGACTGAATCCCGGAAAGTTCGTCCCAGCGTTCACACACTTGCATCTCGTCATGGCCGTTGCGGATATCGATATAAATATCCGCAGGATAGTTGAACTCACCTGGATCAAAACCCTGTTCGCCTATCACGCCTATTTTTTCGGCAAGATCGGGATTAAGCATGGTCATCGAATGGCTGAGATTATCAACAACATAGACATTCCCGAAAGAATCGGTATCAAGGGCGATCAGGTAAGGCACGGCATAAGGCCAGGGCAAAGAATGGGGGAAGACATAGGCCTTTTCGAACATTATCGGTCCGACGGACGCCGAATAATAGCGGCAGACTCGATGGTTTTTGGAATCGCTGATATAAATGCGATCGGGATAAGCCTGGGAAGTCGAAACCGCTACGCCGGTCGGATAGCCCATGAGGGCCAGGCCCGAGCCATAGCCGCCGAAGCTCGTTTCCAGATCGCCGGCCGCCGAAAACCGAAAGACCCTGGCCGGCAAACCATCGGTTACGTAAATATCATCGTTGGCGGCGCTGCTGTCGCCATAATCGGCATAATCGATAGCGGTGGGCGATTCGAGGATACCGTTGCCGAAATCGCCCTCCCAGAGCAGGGTGTCATGAGCGAGATCGTAACGGAGCTTGACTACCCGCATATTGCCCCTGTCCAGCACATATAAGAAATCGGTTTCGGGAATGAAATAGCGGTCTATTGCCGAGACCGCTATATCGACCGGCTGGTAAAAAAAGCCGACGGAATCCTGGTTATGATAGGGGGCCGACATGGTATCGGGAGGCGCCGAATCGCCGCCTGGGATATGGAACGCCAGCCGGTGCGCTTGCCGGCCGTAAGCCTTGATGCCGACCGGCACGCGGTGATCATCATAGTCGCGCAGCCGGAATATGATCAGCCGGTGCATCGCTTCGTCGCAGAAAAAATACAGGCATTCATCGTAATTGTGCACCTCGATCCGGGCCAGCGCGCCGCCGGTGGGCCGGAACATAAATTGCACGGTGTCGCCGTATTCGGCGTCAATATACCCCTGGCACATGCGGGCCGGCTCGTCGGTATTGAGGAAATCGACCGGCGTGATCTGCGGCCCGGCCAGAACCAGGCCGGCCAGCAGGAGCATGATAATTGGCGCAAGTTTATAAATCATCTTTCTTACCTCCAGCCCACCCGCAGCCAGGAGGCCTCGTTGGTGCGGGTGTCGAATATAAACAGCATGGCGGGAGAGAAATAAGCTCGATTTTCCTGAACGAGATCAAAATATACAAAGTAAGGTCCAACTTTATCTATTGAACTGGAAATTCCCTGAATATAACCTGAATCCAGAGGTGGGTAGTTAATCTCGACCGAGTCAACCAATGAAAAATCGTCGTATGAATATATCTTGACGTAAGATGGATCGATCGTCGTTTTCCTGAGTTCAGGGTACAGCGGGCTCATTCTGGTGTAATTCATATAGAATACATATATTGCTGAATCGCTTTCATTGAATCCAAAAAGGTATAAGCGATTTACGGCGTTATCGATCATCAGACTGTCGGACAGCAAGCCGGAATCGACATTTAGCTTTAGCAAATAAATGCCGGTGTCGATTATGTCCCAGTATAAATATCGGCTAGATGGAGAGATTCGCTTATAATACTTAAATCTATCGATTTGAACGTGATTGACGGCATCAAAGTTAAAGACTCTGCTATCTCTGAATTGAGGTTGTCTGTTCGAATTCAAAATGACTTGAGCTCTATATTCTTCCTCGTTGTCACCTCGACCCTGAATATAGGTAAATGCGCTATCCCATCGCGATCCATAATCGTCCCGGGCATACAGGAAAATATTATCGATGGATCCATTGCTAAGAAGATTACATTGATTATCTATAATGCCGTAGTTAACGGAATTTCGTTCGGCCATGGCGGTATTTTTGCCCGTCAGCCCATTGTTTGTAAAAACACCCAAGAAGCGTCCCCCCATATTGTTATTAATTGCCCGAGCTGTCTCCTCAGTTATATTACCCTCGAATCGTAGCGTGCAATTGCAGGCAATAGTTTTTGCATTAAGGTCGATTTTCGAAAACAATATATTGGAAGGCGCAACACTATCGGCATAAGAACAAGTATAATAAAAATTTCGTCCGTTGGCGGAAGCAACACCCAGTAAGAAAATCAAGCATATTTTACTGCCAAGGTTTAGCATGAATAACCCGCTCCCGTTCATTAAGCCTTTACCTCCAGCCGACCCGCAGCCAGGAGGCCTCGTTGGTGCGGGTGTCGAAAATGAGGAGATAGGCGGGATCAAATTGGCCATAGCCATCGCCTTTTGCAAAATAATAGACAAGGTATCCATTTATGCTATCCATTATTCCCATCTCATTTGCTAAGTAGATATCTCTGATATCCAGATCAAATACCGCGATCGATTCAAATGTGGAACCGTCGAAAACATCGACTTTGTTTCGAATGGAATCAGGAGATTCAATGGGAGGATAAAATGATAACAGCTTAAATCTTAACGTGAATAAATATAAAGAATTATTATCGGAAGAATATCCGAAGATAAGACTTGATTGCAGAATATCACCGGCATGTGTTTCCCAAATAACATTATCAGCGTTATCTGCCGCAAACAAATTTACATCCGAATCGACATACATATCATAATAAAATTTAGATTGATCTGTGCCCCCGATGCTAACGGGGTTTTTATAAACGCCAATATAACTATCTTCAACAACGTTCCCTTGATCATTGAATCTTTCAATTTCGATAAGTTGCCGATTTGCCCGATTGCAAAAATACTTGCTTTGGAAAGAACCACCCTGAAATGTGTCATAATCGATCCACCCTAATTCCAGGCTATCATCGAAGATAGCCCTATATGATGTAACCTGCTTATGGGGCAAGCTATCAACACTTGCAAGGGAAAAAGGGGCAATATTTACCAGAGCATAGAAAGTACTCAGATGATCCAGGGCTGGCGAATTTTTTCCGGACAAGCCACTGGTCAACAGGCTGATTAATATGACTCCTTCATTTGCGCTCCTTAAAATCAAGGGCATTTTACCCACAAACTCACCCTTGATTTCAAGATTCAAGCTATCGACGATTGTTTTTGCTTCTATATCTACTTTATATAAAACGTTGTTATAGAGTCCTTCATTATCATCGGGTGAGTAAGCATTACAATAATAATATTGGGCGGACACGCAGACCGTCCATAAGCTTAACACGAGCCAAATCATTATGGTCGTACTTTTAAATTTGCTTCCTAATCTTGCCATGGCTTGGTATCCTTGAATCTTCTTACATTTATTACGTAAAAATTAGTTTTTACGCTGTCATCCCATAGCTGTTGGGTATTTATTTTCTTCATTCTGGTGGCGCCAACATAATAACCATATACGGAAATATCCTCCTTGTTTGTTGAATCAGGTGTATAATCGGTTTGGGGCAGATACAATGAATCCCAATTTCGCTGTGGATTTGTAGACTTATTAATATGATAAAAATTGTCAGTAAAATAAATAAATTTGCCGTTAACAATGTTTATTTTCCAACTCCAGGCCAGGCTATCCCAATGCGCTCTAAAGTATCCCGAAGGCTCATAATCTGGTTTTTCAAACGCCTTTTCCCATGTTGTGCGCATCATCTGCATTGTTCCCGTTGCCGTGGATAATCTGTTTTCACAGGGCATTCGCGTATCTGGGCACGTATCGCTGCCGCTAATTCTTATATCCCAGTAATTATTATACCGTGGATTATATGGATTATGACAATGCGCAACATCATTGCTGCCTGCATATTCAACCCAGGCAATAGCCTTGATTATATCATGACGAAGCGAATCCAAGAATGAAGTATTTGCCGGGTCAGAGTCAATCAGGATGATTTTTGTACGAATCGTATCGATGCTTGCTATCGGAAACGAATCGCTGGTCGCGCAAAAGGTGTTGTTGATATGATCGTTTTTCATAGTAAGTCGGCCCTTATTTTACCTCCAACCGACCCGCAGCCAGGAGGCCTCATTAGTGCGGGTGTCGAAAATAAACAGCATGGCGGGGGAGAAATAGCGGTAATCATCGCTTTTAAAAAAGTAATATACAATGAATGATCCAACTTGGTCACACTGGCCAATTTCATTTCTTACGTATTCATCGGTTGGTATTATATTGGGTATATATATAGAATCTACCAGCGTAAATGGTCCTGTAGAGTATTTTTTCAGGAAACTTGGTGCATCATTCCTGCGCTGCACACGTTGACCTTCTCGAGGTATATCATAGCTAAGGCTAAATACATATAAGAGGGAATCTAAGGGCGAAATATTAAAAAGTTGAGAATACGCCAGAAAATTGCCCGCAAGCAGAGAATCAATAATTTCGCTTCTGGATGAATCGAGAGCAAACATAGAAACGTCAAACCTATCCGAAACCTCCCAAGATATGGGCAAAAAAGGATTTTCCAGTTGTATCAAGTTTTCGTGGCCAGCTATCTGAACATGTTGAATTGGTTGAAAATCATCTGGATAGATATTACGGCGTTCAATATTCATTTGCGGACCTATAATAAATCCGCCTCTTCTAGTCGGATATCTATCGGCACTATATGGTTCGAAGTAATCAAAAATAAGCGTATCCATTGCCTTTCCATCGAACTCGAATATACCCATATTCAGCAGTGAATCGACCGTTACGATATTCATTGAGCTATCCAGAATTGCATATCTTGTTAATGGTGTCCCGCTTACACAATTTTTGCCTGGCTCCCCATCTGAAGTTATAATTAAATAATACCCCTGATTTCTCAAATGTACGGGTATCGGTTCTTTTGCCGTAATTTGGCCCGCAATGGGAATAGTTATTGTATTGATTTCTTGCTTAGAAGCCAAATCAATTCTTTTTGCGACTATCGAAGTACCTGATTCTTGATTTTGATATGCAGCTATGATCCATTCTTGGCTATAACTTATGGTGAAGCTACCGAAAATAGCCATAAAAATAGATACCGTCTTCATCTTCATAGTCACCAGGATTCCCTACTCAAATACCCTAAGGCAAAAATAATCATAGAAATTCAATTCGCGAAAATCGTTTGGAACAAGGACAACCGGCTCGACCCGCTTCATTTTACATCCCCTTACCTTATTTGTTGCTGCAAATTATGATAAAATCGACTACCGGGGCAAGTTTTTTATGCAGAAGACCGGTGCGATTTAATGACTCGGCAGGTCAGGCAACGAAACCCTTGACAAATCGCCAAAAGAAACCAATCTTAAGGTGAGCAAGTTTTTATCCAGGTGACCTACCACTAAGGTTTTTCAGAGAGGCGCTATTTGGGCAAACCAGCAGCAAGGATGGGTGATACTACCAGTCATGGCGGAACCATAGTCGCCGGCGCGCCGACCGTTTTGATCGGCGGAATGCCGGCAGCTCGCGCCCAAGACATGCACGTCTGCCCGCTGGTTAATCCGGGAACGCCCCCGCCCCCCCACGTCGGCGGGCCGATCCTGATGGGCAGCCCCACTGTCCTGATCTGCGGTATGATGGCAGCTTGCATGGGCGATACGGTTCAATGCAGCGGCCCACCCGATTCGATTGTGGGCGGCTGCCCGACCGTTCTGATCGGTGGGGGCGGTGGTGGTGGCGCGGGCGCCGGCGGACCAGGCGGAGCTCCGGCATCGGCGGCGATGGCCGGCGGCGAGGCTGAAAACGAGGGCGGCCATTTCCTTGATGTCAAGTTCGTCGATAAGGCCGGTAAGCCGATCAAGGGTGTCAAGTATGATATGAAGGCGCCGGACGGCAATGTCAGCAAGGGGCTGTTAGGCGGGCAGATCAAAAAGACCGGTATCCAGGAAGGCAATTACGAAATCCAACTCAAGGGCATAACCAAGGCCGAATGGTCGAAAACCGAGGCCAAAGTGGGCGATAAGGTCAAGCTGAAAGTTGAAACCGCCGGCATAGATTCCGGGGAAACCGCCAAGCTCAATATTTTCGTCAAGGATATCAACCGGGCCGATGAACCACTGGCCAGTCTCGAAAGCCAGGTCAGCGGCGACAGCGTCGAAGTCGAATGGTTGATGCAAATTGACGACAGACTGCTGGAAATTTGTTCCAACAAGGCCGAGGGCGGAGGTTATTCGCAGCCGCTGTTTTATTTCACGGTTCAAATCGCAGAGCATTTGCGCAAGTCGAACATGCTCAAATACAAAGACTGGGTCGAGGTAACGTTGAAAGATGAAGATGGCAATGCCATCCCTAATAAAAAATTCAAAGCTTACCTGCCGGATGGCCGGATCGAAGAAGGCAAACTCGATAGCCAGGGCAAAGCTAAAATCGAAAACGTGCCGCCCGGCAAAGTTAACGTCAAATTCGATATGAACAGCTGATCAGCCACAATTAAACTACTCAGAAATTAACCGATGACAAGTGATACATACATTCTGCAGGCGTTAAGAGGCCTGCTCGGCAAATCGTCGGCGGTGACCGACCGCTCCACCGAATTCATCCTGAAAAAGCTGAACGTGAACATCCTCGAAATGGAGGATGTGCTGTTTCATCTCAACAGCGCGGTGATGATGCCCGAAAAGCCTTCCGGCAAAAGCGCCGAGGATGGCTCCGAGGACGACGCCGTCGATCCGATCGATCAAGACGTTCAGGCAGACCAGGAGACCATAACCGGCATCAGCGCCCTGGCGCTCGTGTTCAAGCAATTTGAATTCGATTCCGCCAAAAGCATGGTTATCGCCGGCCATACGGACACCTCCGGCACCGCTCCGTTTAATTTCGAGCTGTCCGATGACCGGGCCAACAATGTCCGTTTTCTATTGACGGGCGCCCGGGCCGATTGGGCAAAAAACTGCGCGGCAAGGCATAAAGTCGAAGATTATCAGCAGATCATGAAATATTTCGCCGCCCGCAAGGGCTGGGATTGTGATCCTGTCAAGATCGATGATAGCTGGGGCGAAAAAACCGAGAAGGCGACCAAGAAGTTTTTCAAAAAAACCGATCCCGCCAACGCCGACTCGATGCTGGCCCAGGTCAAAGCTCATGGCAAAAAGCACTGGCCTGAAAAGGCCTGGCTCGGCGTTTACGATCTTTACGAAGAGGTGCTTTGTGACACGCTCGAAATTTCCAAGCCGCAATTAGGCGTGTTGAGAACGACGAAGCTGAAATTCCTCGATACCAACAGGCCCTACGTCGCCTGCGGCGAATCTTTCCCGATAGACGATGCCGAAAAGAGCAATTATAGATCGCAGCGCAACCGCCGTGTCGAAATCCTCTTTTTCGACGACGACGAATCGACCACCCGGGACAATCAGCCATTGCTGGTTTGTCCGGCCAGAACCGCCACGGTGCATACGAAAGAGGAATGCCCGCTCTGGCGCAAAAGCCACTTTATCCCGCTTTATATCGATCCCAGTGACCTGCATTCGGTCGTGTATCATATCAGGTTTATCTATTATGACAGAATCCTGAAAAAGATAACGAACGTACCGGATGGCCTGAAGATAAAGGCGTTCGAAATCAGGAGCGATGGCAAGGCCAGCCGCCTTCTGCCGTCTGTGACAGTGCATAAAAATGGTATTTATTATGTCAAGGTGCGCTTCGGCAATAAGATCAAGGATCCCGCCCGCAAATTTCTGTACTTCGCGTTCGATACGACTAACCAGTGGATTTATACCAAGGATTCGACGGCCACGCCGAAAATCGTCACCTGGGATCCCAAAGCAAAGGCCCTTAGCGCGGAAGAACGCTGGAAACATTACGACCTGCCCGCCAGCTGGACGTCCAAGCAGGCCTGGACCAGGTATGAAGGCACCGATGACGACATCGCCAACAAGCGCGACAAGGGCGAGAAATTCACCTGGGTTTTCAACGACCATCTGAAACTCAAGCCTATCGGCGAAAATGTCACCGCCGCGGATAAGCCATTGATTTTTTCACTGGACGATGTGCTGGTTACCGATGAGAGTTATCAGGCCATCGCGACATTTACCGGCGAAGGGGCGATATTCGATGAGACGTTCGGAGTCATCGATCCCGATTCGGCTAATAATAAAAGCTACTATACAAAGGACGGTATCAAGGGAGCTCAGATTCCATTTCCGGGCAAGCGTGTTCATGGAGTTTTGTTCGAGGGCAAGTTGTATGCGGTTTTCAACGAACGCGTGCCCTCAGGCGGTTATGCCGGTCATCGCGTGGCCAGTTACAAGCATAAAGACAATTGTATCCTGGTGAATAACTTTCAGCAGCACCATTACCGCCGTTACCAAAATATCGGCAAATTCGATGCTTACCTGCTTAGGCAACAGGGTTTCGCCGATGGCCGGGAGCTTTCCTATATATTCAACCTTTTTCGCTGGCATATGAAGGACGCCGCGGGTGGGAACTCGGTTACGCCGGCCTGGATCGATACCACCATCACCAATCTCGCCAACGAATGGAACGACCAGGCCAATAATCAACTGGTGTCGCTGGAACCGGACGATGCGGCATTAAAGCATAAAATAAACCTACGTTACTATATCGAGCAAGTGGCGCAGGGCAAACAGCATACGATTATCACCGTGCACCCGGCGGGCACGGCCGGCCGCAGTTTCATGGGGCGTGATGACGGCGAAATTCGTGCGAACCAGAATCAGCGGCAAGCTGCACCGACAGGTTTCGTGGCCGCGCACGAATACGGCCATGCCTCCAGCCTCGACGACGACTACGTGGAACGCTGGGAATTCTGCTGCTATTTCAAACCAGGTTTTGAGGATTTCAAGCCGGGGGCGCCATATGATCTTCAGGATCAGATAATTATGAACCATGGCGGTCCGATCGGCGCGCGCAGCTACTGGCATTTTGCCGTCTGGATGGCCGGAGAATTTATCAGCGGTCAGCGGACGCTGTTTAACGTAATCATGAAAGGCAAGCCCGTATATAAACTGCCGGACAATCCTGCCGATCCCTGGAATCCCCGCCAGTTCGGTCCCGAGGCGCGTAATTATTATAATTATCCCGATAAAACCGAGCGTGGCAAAAAAAATACGAAAACGAATAAAGGCAAGTTCGACCTCTACCTGTACCCTCTGGGCAATGACGATTACAGCCAGGGCGGTTTATACGCGGGCAATAATTTTACCGGCCTTTTAATCGTGACAGTGAATCTTTATATGAAATTCTGGAATGCAGCTACTTACTTCGAGATATATGATATCATCGATAAAATTTACAGTCGCGTCAATGCTAATTTCGTGCAAAGCGATGCGGTGAAAATCTGCGGCGACGCCCCCTATACCGAAACCTTTGTTCAGGTGCACCCGCGGTTTCTGGTAGAAAACTATAAGGCCGAATATACCCAGCTGAATGCCGATCTTACCACCCAGGCATTATACACCGCCGAGGTGAATCGGCTTCTGGCGCGGCCCGAGGGCAAGCCCCACTGCACGGTCAACGTTACCTCGGGCGGCTCGACCGCGTGGGATACCACCACCACGCCGCACACCCTAAATCTGAAAAAATCCGACGTGTTGAAATTCTGGAAATATTTCGCGGAATCGCTCGGTCTGAATCACGGGGCCAAGCTCAGCCCCGCCAATTTTGCAGTCGGAGATATCGTGCCGCATGGCAACGTCCAGAGCGTTTAAATTATATCTGGCGGTAACCGCCGCTTTTTTTTTAAATTCCTGCTTACCAGCGACAGGAGATGAAATGGAAGATCTCTTTTATGATAATTGGCTTGCCATAGGGCGACCGGAATACAAATATAAAAAAGCGTTTCCGGTCGTTCCGCTGAAACAGGCTGAGTCCATCGCCAAAGCGGCGGCTCTGAAGCTCCCCTCAGGCTTTTTCAGCCGCCATGCCAATCGGCTCCGCAATGGCAATTTCTACGATAATTTCAAAATACCGGCGAACGTCGAACCTAAGATCAAAAAAATATCGAGCCAGCCGGTCGGAGCGATCTACACCAGCGGCGGCAATTTGCTGGTCGAACATCGGGGGACGTGGGCGATTTATGATATCGCATCTTTTAAAATTATTTCTCAGCGCAACTGGAAAAACCGCGGCAGCAGTTATTTTTGTTTTGATTCCAAATTCTATGCGCTCGGCGTCAGTATCGGCGAATTTTCATCGAAGGGCGAATTAATTTGCGAAACTTTCTTAAGCGCTGCCACCGATTTGAGCTGGCATGAAGCGGCTGCTATAGGCGACAGATTAGTCCTGGCCGGCTACCTGACTCACCAATCATTGCCCGATGGCCTGCCCGATGGTTTCAAACCGCTGGGCACTCTCGAAACCGTCTCAGAAAAGGGCTTTTCGATGGCCGACGAGGAAGAGGGGCTGCAGGAGATAATAGAATCGAACCGACTTGCCTTTCTCGAGGAGGGCGCCTTTATACCGATTTACCTTGATGATCTAATCGTGCAGCCTCTGGATCGGGGAATCGCGCTTTTATCTTATGACCTGGAAATTCAACGGGTGCTGGCTTGCGAATTCGATATTCGGTTCGTCTCGGCGGGCCTGAATGGCGTTTTATATGTGGCCGGCATTTCGGATAACACCCCGCTGCTGGTGGCATTGGCGCTGGATGGTTCGATGGCCTATGAAGTTAGCATGTCGTTCCCGGGTGAAGCTGTTTGCCCGCCTTTAATAACGCCGGGCAATGTTGCGGTCTGGGTGGGTCGAGACGGCGTCGCGGCTTTTGATGAAAATGGTGAGCAGGTTTGGGAGCACCGATTCTCCGCTTCAATATTAAAAAACGTTTATCCGCTACTATATAATGATATGTTGATCTTCTCCCATGGTTCGGGTTGTAAAGCTCTTAACAACACCGGCTTGGTCGCGCTTGAATTTTCCATACCGGAAGGCGGCATCAACACACCTCTGGTTGCGGCTGGCGGCAAATATTTTATAGGCACCGAAAACGGGCTGTTCGAAATGAGCTTTTAAAGTTGAAGGCAACGATTATCGGGAATTTTGATCTTAGAAAGGAAAGTCAATGACGCCGGATAACGCGGGGCGCGATTTTCAGATCGATCTGCCCGAGGGGTGGGAGGATCAGACGGTCTATTCCTTCAAGGGCCCCGATGACAGCGGTGTTCAGCATAACCTCGTGCTGATCATCGATAGCCAGCTCGAAACCAAAGACCTCGCGTCGTACGTCAAGCCAAGAATCGAGGTAATCAAGGAGACGCTGACCGGCCTGGAAGTCATGGGCGAACGGGAATTTACGCTCGGCTCCGGCAATAAAGCCTATGAAATAGTTTATAAGTGGATGCCGACCGCCAATAAAAAGCTGGTGCAAAAACAGGTGTTCACGATAATCGGCGATAAGGCCTATAATTTTACCGCGAGCTTTTCGAAACAATCGATCAAGACTATCGGGCGACAGGTTGATGAGATGATCAATTCGTTCAAGCCGGCCGGCAGCGAGGAATAGTTTCCGGATATAATCATGAGCTTGAAATTTTCCAAATCGACCGATAGCGAACAGGAAGTAAAGCTCGATTCGGCGATCATATCGGCCACCTGGCAAGCCGGATTTGCTTATGGGGGCAGCGAAGTTGGCGTCCTGGTGAAGACCGCTTTTGTCGGTGAAGGGACGAAAATCAATATTAAGGGCAAAAGCGAAAAGGGCAAAAACCTGGGCAAACTCAAAGACGTTATTTATGGCAATAGCTTTTTCGGCAAGTTGACAATCCCGGAAAAAATCGAAATCGGGGATCGGGTCTTTTTCGAAGTCGAACTGCCGCAGCTTGGCTTAAGCGACGAATCAAGCTACATTCCGGCCGGCCCGCCGATAAAAGTGAGCAAAATGAAATGGAGCCAGAGTGAGGCGCGCCGGGGAGATACTCTGAAACTTACTGCCGAGGTCAAAGGCGTGCGGGACGGCGCGGAGGCGAAGGTCACGATTTTCGAACATGACGCCGACGGCAACCACGACAAGATTGCCGAGCTGGCGGCGACTATCATAGGTGAGAAGCTGGAGCTTGACTGGGAATACGAATATCATGAAGATACCGACGAAATCCCGACGCAGGCAGAAATGGAAAAATATGGCGGCAAGTATAATCCGCCGGAGTATTTTTTCGAAATCGAAATTAATGGCCACCGCTTCGGCGAAAACCAGGAATCGGGACTGCTTAAATTTAAAGATTGGCTTGAAATAGAATTCCTCGATGAAGACGGCCAACCGGTCGCGAATTCCAAATACGCTATCACGTTTGCCGATGGATCGACGAGAACGGGCACACTCGATGGCAGCGGCCGGGCTAAGGAAGAAAATGTACCTCCGGGCCCTCTTGATGTCGAATTTAATACGGGCCTGGGTCTTGAACCAGGTACGCAGGATCAAACGATTGACTAGCTAATTCATGTAGAGCATGGGAAACGGGCAGTCAGGAATAGTTAAGGGCACAACGTGCAGCGGCGGCGCCCGCTGCCTGGCCATCGGTTATAAAAAGGGGGAGGCGGGAATACCTATGCATATTTTCAGGAAAACCGTGGTCGATGAAAATTTTGGGAGTTCAATAATTACCAGTAATTGGCAGGTAGTAAAAATTGAAAAAGGCACATGGTTGACCGCCATTGCCAGGTACGGTTTTGGCTGGCCCGATGAAGATTTGTGGCAGGTATATTTTTTCACTTTTGCCGACCAGTGCGAGCCCACGGGCGATGAGATTACCGGCGAATACAAACGAAAAAAGTTCCCCGAAGGCGGCAAATGGGATGGGAAATCTACTCAGCCGGGACGCCGAGATTATGATCTGCAGCCCAATACGTATTGGTGGTTCAAAATCGATGAGCAGGTAAGAGAAGAGCCGGAATATGATGCAGAAATAAAATATTTGATCGGTATGGGCACGAATGGCCTCGAAATTCGTCGCCGGTTTTATAACGGTCTAAAACAAGCTCTCTGGAATCCGATGCAAGATACGAGCGCCGATGCCAAGCAGAAACTGTTAACCAAGCTTTCAGAACTCGAAATGCATTTGAAAAATACGGTTAAGGTTGAACAGGATACAGACCGGCTGATTGAAGAACATCATAAATTCGGCGAGTCGTTGCGGAAGCTGCTGCTTAAAGAAGTCGCAGACGCAAGATCGCGAGGGGAAGTTGTCGATCCCGCTGAGGTCGATAGTATCGTGGCTG
>Ga0299912_10000826_pt1 | contig 25318 bp, 25 predicted proteins | sample RVTome_2_FD_207667 | JGI IMG/M metagenome (GOLD analysis project Ga0299912, IMG submission 207667) | Soil microbial communities from uranium-contaminated site in the Upper Colorado River Basin, Wyoming, United States - RVT95D214 (version 2) ... | reverse complement strand
CCATGAGGCTCAGGGTGGCACCGAGAGCGGCCACGAGCTTGACGTTTTCACCAGCCCCCTTTTCCGACGAGAATAGAAGCCGCAATAGGGAAAACATGACCACCAGTGTCAATGACCCGAATACAGCGGAGACTAGATTCACTCGATAGGCGACATCTCCCACCGGGATTTTGGTGAACAAATAACCGATCAGGATGTAAATCGGGTGATTCCAAGGCAAGGCACTTAGCTTGTGGAGGTAGGCCTGGGTGGGAAATTTGGGGGCATCTTCCCAGCCCAGGGAGGGACTTAGGGTGTAGACGTAAAAAGCAAGGGAAAGAGCCAGGATGCCGGCTGTGATGAGCTGCGCCTTGTACTTCTTTAAGATGGCAATAGACATTTATGACCCACTTTATGCGCACCTCCTCATTGAGAGGAGATCCAATCGCCATATGTTAGGTTAAGTTGTGCGGCCTGTCAACAGCGCATTTGAGTATGTTTTGCCGCTTTTGTTTTGCCTCGGTTGGCGAGCCGTGATATAATCTCGGTACGGAGAGGTGTCCGGTGGATTATCAAAACCTCAACTTCACGGAGTGAGCAACGCGCGAACGGAGCCCCCGGACAGTTGCTGGATGCCCAGAAGAAACGCAGATTCAACAGCCTAACTCTAGGTAAAGGGGCAGATTAGCCAGGGAGCCCGAGGAGCGAAAGGGGCCAAACGGGACTCACAACTCTCTTCGTGGTCGGCATTGGACGTCGACTTGCCTCGCGGCGCTGTCCTGCAAAACGAAGAGGCCGGAGATCTCCAGGCGCCCCCAGTGTGTCACGCCAGGGAACGTCGGGCCGTAAATCCCTTTCTCCCCCAGCAAAGTCCATACAAGGGCCAAATCCTCTTTCTCCAGGAACCTCGACAACGGTTCTGGATCAACCAAAAGAGCGGGAGGGCCGAGTTCTCCGGCGGTTGGGTCACAGGCGACCACATCTCCTTCGCTGTTGGAATATCGGAAGTCTTTCCCTGCCCAGCTTAATCCAAGAGCTTGGATTAAGTACGAGCTAGGAAGGAAACCGCTAACGGTGTCGTCTACTGAGCAGTCGAACCCACTGCTTTCCGCAACGTACCTTGCCGAGGTAACCATAATCGGCACGGGGATTGAACCCTCCCTGGGATCCTCCCATTCCCTGATCCACTCCCTGCTGGAAGGATGCCAAGGATACTCGCCTAGGAAAACTCTGTAGAAGGAGTACCCTTCGGGCATCCGCTGCTCCTCCCAGTTGTGACTTTTGCCCCATTCCACGAAGGCTTGAAGATCACTTTTCCTGACTAGGTAGCTTCTTATCTGGTACCAAAGGTGGCAGCGCTCCGTTTCCCATCGGTCCAACTCTGGCGGAACGGGCTCTTCCCAAGTGTAGTACCCTTCCAAAGTGAACCATCGCCGACCTTGGTTATCTCGCACATCTATCAGCTCTACAGGCGAAGGTAAGTCGCCCCGGTTTTCTAACCACTCTTCTCTGATCTTCGGGGTCGCATTTTCAGGCGTTCGCACGACCACGGGTGCCCACCAACAGGGCTTGACGGACTCCGATCCTGCCCGCTCGGTTGAACAGAGGAGCAAGGAGGGATCGATATCCCTGATCCCTCCGACCTCCCAAGGGCCGTCATAGGCACGAGGTGCTCCCGTGTTCCAACGCGGCAATAACTGGCAATGATCAGCTATTCTAGCAAGGACTTCATGGAAAGCTATCCACTGGTACTTCTTTCCAATTCGCTCTGATTTGTGCCCCGTGCCCCAGGTGTCGCGAAACCTGACCATGCGGTCAAAATCATCAAACCGCTTCGGCGTCCAACCGAGTTTGATGACCTTGTAGAATATCGACCGACCTGCCAGGTTGGAATCAAACGGAATGAGACGGGCTGGTTGTCTAGAATATTCGTAATCTCGTAAGGCCCGGTGAAAGACGCCTCTTTGTTCTTCAGAGAGCAGTCTTTCAAATTCGCTCCAGTATTCGCTCTCTTCGCTCGCCTTATCAAGCATCTCCGATTGCTTATCATTCAAGTTTCTAACAAATGCACTCCAGGACTCTTCAGCATGCTGTTTCGCGGTTCGCCGTGATTTTGCCTGACGCTCGCGCTGATTACCTGCGACGAAATCGTCCGCAGCCGTGTCGACAACATATCTCTTGAAATCTCCAAAGCTTGACAAGGATGCCCAGATCGAAGTATAGGGATTCGAAGCATCGTAGTACCGTCGCTGAAGTACCTGCTCGCTTGGCGCGGTTATCGGCCAACGACTGTGATAAGGAGGCTGGAACTTCGTGAGGTCGATATCAGAGTCTAGAGCACCGAGATGGACGGCTCGTTCCACCACGCCACGAGCATAATCTCTAAGAAGAATATCGACTGGTGGATGACCATCGGAGAAAACCAAATCGTACACTTTGCGGACTACCAACTGAATGCCCGCTTTGTCAGAGCTAATCAGACAACACCCGTATGCTACCGCATAGAGTCGTTGCGCGATATAAGGGTCGTTTACCCCATCGAACTTTACAAGGAGGTCGATCAACACGTTGAGGCGCTTGTGCAGTAGCGCAACGAGCGCCTTGGTGGTGCGGTCACGAAGATATCGGTTTGAACTGGTCAAGAACCAGGCTAGAGTGGTAGCACAGAGAGAAACTGCATCATCCGCGCAGGTCAAAGTGTCATCGAACCAAGCCCAATCCACTATGCGCCCTGCCTGGCTATCTGCTTCGGATCGGCTATGGAGGAATGTTGACCAGCGTCTATCCCTGTCAGGCAATGAAAAACGCCATAGGGTAGAATGAAGGATGTTGGCGTTCAGTGGATGCTCGGGAACGCATGCAATCTGTAGTAGGGTCTCCAGCACACGCTCGCTGAACCATAGTGATGAGCTAGCTATCTGGTTAAGGTAGTCCCAGGACAAACCGGCCGGGAAGGCCTCAGTACCTCTCCAGACGAGGCTTTCCAGATAGGCCTCCTGCACGGGCTCCAGCGAGGAGTCAGGGGCAAGCTCATAAAGCTCGTGACCAAATCGTTCTGGCACAAGCACAGACAAAGCCTCCAAGAGGCCACTGCAACGATAGGCTCTCGCCCTGTCCCCGGCGAGATTACTACACATCGATTTGAGGCTCTCCAGCGATGGACAGCGCTCGCAGAGGATTGCCGCCTGCAGGTGGTCCCCAAGCCGCTGGTACGAAAAGAGTATGGCATTTACCTTGTCGCCGTCGTTATACACCATCTCTTGCATTAGGAGTCCTTCGCTTAGGAGCCCATTAAGCAAGGACGTGCTCCAAGAGCGGCTAGGGAGAATATCCCCAAGGAGCTTGCCTGCCACCTCAAATCTTACCCAGTCTCGACTTTTTCTGAGCATCTCTTCTGCTATCACTCCAACTGACTTGTCTACAAGTCGGTCTTCTCTCGGATAGTCGCACCGGTTGGGCTTCCAGAGCTTGTCCTCAACTGAGTCCAAGAATAGATCAAACAGCGCTGTCACCCCACTAGATCCACGCGGCAAGCTGGCAAAGCCTCTTTCGCTAAGGCCTCGACACATAAGCTTCAGGAACAGGGGATTCTGGAATTCTGGAACAAGTAGCGGGAAGTCGGGCAAAGTCAGTCCATACCGATCAAAGAATTTCCGAACGGCAGCGTATTCCTGTCCGGCGAAGCCCTCATGCTTGACGCGCACCAACTTAGTCTCATCCAACTCGTGGTGCACCAGAATATCTGTGTAGCTGGTTCGGCAGGATAACGCGACGCCAACAAGAGGCCAACGCCGCACCTTCGCTAGGAAACCGGTCAAGTGGTTCGGCCACAGATCCAGCCCCTGGCCTTCATTTATGGCGTCGATGAAGATCAACGCCCGACAGTCTTGTGCCTCGGCTACAGCGGTCAGAGCACCCAGAAACTCATCGGCCGTGCAGCTAAGGTGAAGCTCTTTGATGATTTGGTCCCAGGGTTCGCCCGGCACAAACTTCTGGCCGAACAACAGGATCGTGGGCTGCCCAGCTTTGATGCGAGTTCGTGCTACATCACAGAGAAGATGGGTCTTACCAGTGCCCGCCCGACCGGTAAGCAGTAGTGCCGGCACATTCACCAGACGAGCCGTATCACTTTCCAGTAACTCTTTAAGCTCACGGAGCGCGCCAGCCGTTCGGCGCAACATGTAGGCTGCGGATTGCAGTGTTCTTCGCGTACGCTGGTCTTCATCTGGCCCAGGCTGCCGCGTCTTGGCCGATTCTTCGAGTTCCAAGAATTGATCATAGAAGTGGCTCGAGACTTGTTCCATTCGATCGATCGCTATGCTGCATTCGGTGGCCAAACCACCGAAATCGATCGCAGCTTCACCTGCAATCTCGATTACAAGTACTTTGCTGTCAAGATGATCGAGCAGGAGTTGGCACTCCTGAACCTCGGCTATTAGTTCAGAGTCTCGTGGTGGCAGGTCGCGGAGGACGTACCACCTGCGCGTGTGACGTACTGCGCGGAGAGCCGTGCGCAGCTGTGTTTGAAACTCAAGGCTACGGCCTAACCCCTGGAACACGGCGGCCATGGGTAACTCCACATTCAGTTCTGGTGTGTATCTTTGGCCAGCAACTTCAATGGCTTGCTGGATGTGATCTTCAAACCATTCGGGGGTCAGAACCGTTGCGTTAAACCAATAGTAGGCTCGCCCAGATTGTCCGGGCAAAGTCAAGGCGGCTAACAGTTCTGACTCGCCAATGTAGTCGAACTCTACTGTCATACCTCTTTGAGTTGCCCAAGTTTCCCATTTTTTGCAGTGCTCTTTCCATTTCTCCATCGCGCTCCTTTGACCGGGGGCGCTGCCAGCAGGACGATTGTATGGAAGGCAGAACACGTATCGCCGGAGGTTGGGCTGAGAATCGAGGGCAACTCTCACTGATTCGTCCATCTGGCTGAATTCGCTCGCCTCCAGCGAAAAAAGGTACTTCGCCTGCCATGCCCACAGGCTGCCGCCCGGGAGGGTGGCTCGGGCTTCCACACCGCCGTCGGGAGTACCGTGTCGCACGAGCCGCACCTCTTCGGGCAGGCTTTCAAGCACAGGGATCAACTGAAAGCATAACTCCTCGAAGGCGCGATGCTTGGAGCCCCCGTGTGTCCTAATCTCAGCGAAGTTCACGTCTATTGGCATGATTCTTGTTGAATTATACTATGTTGCGGTGCCATAAGGCCACAATAGAAGCAATCCTGATGTCATGGGTTTAGAGTGCAACGTTGGGTGAGTTGAGAAATGGAAAGAGTATGGGAAAAGCATTTCCTTTGTGGTGCCGTATAGGACGGGCAAAAGTACTGGAGTTGAAGTGTTCCAGGGGTAGTAGGGATCCCGCGCGGCGTCAAAGTAATACGCTTTCATGATGCAAGGGATACCCATGCTTCGCTTATGCTGAGGGGGGTACACACCCAAAGGTGGTGCAGGAGAGGCTAGGTCATGCCGGTATTCAAATCACCCTGGATATCTACTCCCACGTTACCCCAGGGCTTCAAGAGGCGGCGGCTGCGCAGTTTGAAAAGCTGGTGTCGCTCCGCTATAATAACACTGCTGGTGAAAATGAGGCTATTGACAACCATTATTAGCAAATTATTAGCAAAACTCAATTATGCCTGGTGGGGGAAAATCTCGGGGTTATGTTTACAGGTTCAAGAAAAGGCGCGGAGAGGTGTCCGAGAGGTTGATGGTGCCGCTCTCGAAAAGCGGTGTGGCCGCAAGGTCACCGTGGGTTCGAATCCCACCCTCTCCGCCAGTTGGACAATGAGGCGAAAAGCCGCCCCAAATTGCCAAAGCCCTTGGCGTTTTCAGTGAAGCTTCATACGAATTAAGGAGAGCTTGCTGCTATGGAGACCACCAATCCAAAACTAGAGCAGTTTTTCGCGGAATACGAGGCGACCTTCAATAGGGCGTTGGGTGAGACGCCCGAAGTCGATATCGAGGCAACGGCGTGGGCTTTTGCCGATTGTTTTATCGAGGCGAGCCCGCTCGGTGTTACGTGCGGAAGGAACGACGAACAATTCCGTGCCGTGATCCCGCAAGGCTACGAATTCTACCGAAGCATTGGAACGAAGTCGATGAAGATCGCTTTCCTCACGGTAACTGCCCTGGACGACTACCATGCGATGGCAAAGGTCCACTGGCAGGCGCTCTACGTGAAGAAGGACGGCGGCAACCTGATGCTTGATTTCGATGTCATATACCTCGTCCAGACGGTCAATGGCAAGCCAAAGATTTTTGCTTATATCACGGGCGATGAGCAGAAGGCGTACCAAGAGAGTGGGTTGATACCCGGATAGGAGTCCCAGCTTGAGAGATATGGGTGTCCGAATCAAAGTGGCCAGCAACAAGCTATTGTTTCTGGTAAGAATATTTGGATTGATACAGCTAGTAATAGGCTTGATTGCCCTATATTATGGCCCTTTGGAAATATATTGTTTCTACTTGTTTTCAAAAGGGGGGTCTCTCTATTATGAAGAGTTTGGCGTTGGATCTTTCATGTTTGCTTTTCTTGTCGTTCAGAATCTAGCGTACTATCTCTTGGCCTTCTCTCTCATCCCGATGGGCATAGGTACGTTGAGGTTGCGTGAGTGGGGACGGCAGGTCTCCATGGTTTTCTTGTTTGTTTGGATTATTTTGGGGATATCCATTTTCATCGGTTTTGTTTTCGCTCTCCCAAGATTTTTAGAAGATACAAATGCGCCCGCCGTTGGCGCTATAGCCTTCATCATTGTCCTATTCGGTATAATTGCGCCTTACGTTCTCATCAGGTTCTATAAGGCCAGAAGCATAAGGGACTTGTTTCGCAAGGAGGAAGCTGGCCAGGCTTTGTCAAAAATACCTTCTACCATATTGCTTGTTACCATGTTGAACATTCTTTTCATAATACTGTTGCACATAAGCATCTTCTTTAAGGGCATATTCCCCGTCTTTGGCGAATTCAGATTTCACAGAGAAGGGGTCCCTCTGATAAGTGGCGCAATATTTTGTCTGAGCATCATTGCCTATCTTTACTATCGAAAGCACATCTGGGCTCTGAGGGGGCTCGTTGCTTATTATTCACTCATGCTCGTTTCGGTTGTAATGACCTTCGGCAAGTACTCGATATCCGACATAATTCGTTTACTGGATTATCCTCAATACGAATATGATAACGTGATCTCAGTTTTTTCTGTTTTTGAGAATTTCAATCTGACGTTATTCTTGGCTTCAGTCATCATAATAACAATCTGGGCAATTCTATCATCCAGAAAGGAATTGCATTAAGTTGTATACGCCCCAATGTAGTTCAAAGAAGGAGGGAAGCTATGGCAACATCGATCCAAAACATAAACCTGATAGATTTGTCATCCCGCAATCCCAAGATCAAATACGGCTGCGCGAGAGATCTCCTAGCAATTGCCAAAGGTAGTCCATCCGAGCTTTATCCGCATATCGATCATTTCGTCGAACTCCTTGATAGCGAAAACAGCATTCTCAGGTGGACAGCGATCGATGTAATCGGACTCTTGTCCAAGGTGGATGAAGAGGGGAAAGTCGATAAGTTAATGGGTAAATTGTCTGGCTTGTTGAACACGGGTAATATGATCACCGCTAACCACGCTATCGCAGCGCTGACTGACATAGCTGTGTCCAAGCCTGAGTTTCAAAACAAAATCACGGCTGAGCTTCTGAAGGTTGAGCATTACGACTATGACACGGATGAATGCCGCAATATCGCCCTGGGAAAAGTCATATTGGCCCTAGGCTCGTATTCCGATCAGTTAGAGGACAAAAAGACAGTGGTGGAGTTTGTCAGGCGGCAGACCGAGAACACGCGCAATGCCACGAGGAAGAAGGCGGAACAATTTTTGAGGAAGGTGGGGAAGGGCAAATAGAGAGGTTATTCACCGATATGATTAAACTAAGAGTTTCAGCAGGAGCATACCTCTACAATGATAGAAAGGTTCTTTTAATGAAGCGTTCACCAAATAAAGACATCGCACCCGGACTATGGGCCGGTATCGGCGGCCATTTAGAACATAGCGAGTTAAATGACCCCACTGCTGCTTGTCTGAGAGAAATCGATGAGGAGACAGGCATAAAACCTTATGAGATTCAAGATTTACGGTTAAGGTATATCATACATAGCAAGAGGCCGGAAGAGATACATTTACAGTATCATTTCTTTGGCATATACAAAGGAACAAAACCTCTGAAAAGGACTGATGAGGGAGAGCTACATTGGATTGATGAAGGTAATATCGTAGACCTTGAAATGCCATTGTCTGTTCATAGCTTATTCAGGCATTATTACGAAATTGGCAAATATACAGACCATTTATACATAGGTGCTAGCGCAGAAGACGACGGAAAAAAGTTCATGCGATGGATGATATTGCAGGACTGGTATTGAAATCTATATAAGAGGTTTCGCTTTTTTGTTGTGTAGAGCGTAAGTTAGCAGACACATCCTTTCGAAGCTACGTGCGCACACCGTCGCACAGGTGCTGGTGGAGTCAATGAAATGCTCATTCAAAAGGACAATGTAAACATCAGAGAAATGAGATTCGCGGATGGGGATTTTGATTTGATGGAGAAATGGTTAACCGATGCCGAAGTCTTGCAGTATTACGAGGGTCGAGACCATCCCTTCACGCGTCAACAAGTGATCGAAAAGTTTGGTCGGAGAGCCGCAGGCGAAGACTACGTCGTTCCGTGCATCGTGGAGTACGACCGGCTGCCCATCGGTTACATGCAATACTATGAACTGCCCGAGGACATTAAAGAGAAATACGGGGTTGCAGGTGCGAGCAACGTCTACGGGATGGATTTGTTCATCGGGGAGACACGCTACTGGAATCAAGGCATCGGGACCGTTATGGTCAAAGCCCTGCTGGAATACTTATTCACGGTGAAAGGGGCTCGCAAGGTGTTCATAGACCCCCAAACGTGGAACGAAAGAGCCGTCAGGTGCTATGAGAAAAGTGGGTTTCGGAAGGTCAAGCTGCTGCCGAAAAACGAGTTGCATGAGGGAGTTCTAAGGGACAATTGGCTTATGGAGATTTCAGCGGAGGAATTTGAAAGTCGCACGGCGCACGTCGGCTAATCACGCACACGGCTTTTGGCGCAGCGTGTGACAACCCCGATTCCATCGGGGTCACTCTGAGTCCCGAAGAGTCCCAAGGCGAAGGATCCAATTATTCGAGATTCTTCGGCCTTTGGCCTCAGAATGACAGTAGGCCGTGGGGCTCAGAATCCTTGCGAGTCTGCAACCGGCACCTTAAATATGAAAATGCTGTTCGTGGCGAGCCTCTCCTTCGATAAACTCAGGATGGCCCTTCGAAAGGCTCAGGGCGAACGGATAATAGTCTATTTTTCATGGCGATGACAAGACGCAGATGGCTAAACACTCTCCGAATAGGCATAGCGCAAATGCGGGCAAGTCGCTATAATACGCAGCGCGGGGAGAGATGCTGGAGTGGCCGATCAGGCACGCCTGGAGAGCGTGTGTCGCCGTAAGGTGACCGTGGGTTCGAATCCCACTCTCTCCGCCAGTTGGGGAAAGACAGCGTTCAAACTATGGCAAAAATCGCCAAGGCGTTGGGCGTTTCTATCGAGGAATTGATAAAATAAAGCTTCTTTTGATATGAAACTTGAAACACGAGAAAAAAGACCAAAATTCTCAGTTACACACAAAGACGAGTCAATTGTAGAGCTTGTGAGAAAAACTGACCATAAAACATTAGCCATCTGGGCAATTGATTGTGTCGAGCGTGTCATGCCATACTTTGAGGAAAAATATCCAGAAGACCATCGCCCTCGAAACGCTATCGAAGCACTCCAGGCATGGATAAATATAGGGGTGTTTAAGATGGCTGACATACGCAAGGCTTCGCTTACAGCCCATGCTGCTGCTCGTGAAGTAGGAGAGGATAATGCGGCTCGCTCTGCTGCCCATGCCGCAGGTCAAGCGGTGGCAACTGCACATGTTCCCACTCATTCTATTGGTGCTGCAAATTATGCCTTACAGGCTATCCATAGAGCCACCAACTCCTTTGATGCCGATGCTGCCATAGCCAGAGAACGAGATTGGCAATACCAACACTTACTTAGATTGAGAGAAAAATTAGGCTCGGAGTAAAAATGTTAAAAGCATTTGCAATATTCGATCATGAAATAAAGTGGGCGTTGGCTATCGCCGCAGGCGTTGGAACTTTTGTTACTTTCGGATTTTACAAAAAGACTTGAAATCGTCCTTTTCGCATCCGCCATCTGGGCCAATCGCGCAAAGTCAGTTTGGATTTTTCAAATACCCCGCCAGTTGGGGAAATAAGAGATTTGGCTCCCCTAGAGTTGCTGCCAATGAACTAGGACGTTAAGGGTAACTTCGCCTCGGTCAACGGCATCACTATAGACTATGCATTCCCATCGAGGGTCAACCGCTGGTTCCACTTCCCTCTGCTTTGGTTGAGCATGCTTTGGAAGCGCCCGGATTTCACGTTTTTGTAACCTTTCCCTTCTGGATTTTATGACTTTTCAATGCCAGGTGGTATAGCATGCGTGCAACAGGAGTCTGTTTGTGTCTTGACTTTCATGTTGGCTACTTCTCCGATCCTAGCCGCCGCGGCATCCTGAAAAGGGGCCAGCAGGTGAAGGGCTATCGGTGAACCAGGCCAAGACGCCACGGAGTACCTGCGGTACTATCGAACTTCGTGGTCGAGTTGACTCGATTAATTACAAAACTATTCCATATGGAGGGAGACAAATGGAAAAAGACAAAGCAAACAGCAACGTCGCAACGAATATTGAGGAGCAAGAGATCGTGATCAAGCGCATCTTCGATGCGCGGCGCGAGCTTGTATGGAAGGCATGGACGGAGCCTGAGCGCGTCAAGCGCTGGTGGGGGCCGAGGGACTTCACCGCGCCTGTCATCAAGATCGATCTCCGTGTGGGCGGCGTCTATCTCTACTGCATGCGCTCGCCCGAGGGCCGCGACTATTGGGGCACAGGGGTCTATCGCGAGATCGTCCCACTGGAGCGGATCGTCTCCACAGACAGCTTTGCAGATGAGAAGGGCAATGTAGTCCCGGCCTCGTACTATGGAATGAGCGGAGATTGGCCTCTGGAATTGCTTATAACAGTGACGTTCGAAGGATATGACGGTAAGACGAAGCTTACCCTGCGGCATGCCGGCATCCCCGCGGGCATCTCCGCCACGGACCGGGATAACATGCAGCAGGGCTGGAACGAATCCTTCGATAAGCTCGCCGAAAGCTTAAGATAAATATGGGGGGAATCACAATTAACATATGGAAACATCAAGAAAACGATTCAAAACAATTGATGAATACATTGAGACCTTCCCGGAGGATGTTCAGAGTATCCTTGAAAAAATAAGGCAAACAATACGAAAAGCAGCGCCCGATGCTGAAGAAGCAATTAGCTATCAAATACCCACCTTCAAACTGAACGGAAGAAACTTAGTGCATTTCGCCGCTTGGGAAAAGCATATCTCATTCTACCCGATACCTTCGGGAACGGAATCCTTTGAAAAAGAATTGTCCCCCTACATAAAGGGCAAAGGGACGATACAGTTTCCGCTAAATAAACCTGTTCCTTATGATTTGGTGGAAAAAATTGTCATGTTTCGGGCAAAGGAAAATTTGGTGAAAAAGGAATTAAGGTATTTATCGGCAAAGAGGGCAGCACTTTCAACAAGATAGTTCAAAAGCAAAAAACCATTAGACACTTAAGGAGGACACGATGACAGCCATCAGACGAAAAATTACTCCACACCTATGGTTCGACAACGAAGCTGAAGAGGCAGTGGATTTCTATGTGTCGATTTTCAAAAATTCCCAGGTTGGAAGCGTTACCCGCTATAGCGAAGAAGCGGCAAAAGTCTCCGGAATGCCAAAAGGAACGGTAATGAACGTTGTATTCGAGCTGGAGGGCCAAGAATTCATGGCGTTAAACGGCGGCCCGGTATTCAAATTCACTCCAGCCGTGTCATTCCTTGTCGCTTGTGAGACGAAGGAGGAGGTCGATGCGTTGTGGGGGAGACTGTCTCAAGGCGGTACAGCACTTATGGAGCTTGGCGAATATCCCTTCAGCGAGAAATATGGATGGACGCAGGACAGGTACGGTCTTTCGTGGCAGGTGATGTTCATGGGTGACCGTGAGATAGCGCAGAAAATCACCCCGACGCTGATGTTTGTCGGCGATGTTTGCGGAAAGGCGGAGGATGCAATCAAATTCTATGCATCGGTATTCAACAATGCAAAAGTTGGTGATATTCTCCGCTACGGCAAAAATGAAGATCCCGACAAAGAAGGAACCGTGAAGCATGCCGCCTTTACACTCGAAGGCCAAGAGTTTGCGGCCATGGACAGCGCTCTTGAACACAACTTTACTTTCAACGAAGCCATTTCATTCATGGTGTACTGCAACACCCAAGAAGGAATAGACTACTACTGGGGGAAGCTCTCCGCAGACCCAAAGGCAGAACAGTGTGGCTGGCTAAGAGACAAGTATGGCGTATCGTGGCAAATCGTTCCTACTGTTTTGGGCGAGATGATGCAAGACAAAGACGCTCGGAAATCGGAAAGGGTTATGAGTGTATTGCTCCAAATGAAAAAGATCGATATTTGGGGATTAGAGGAAGCATTCGAGGGGCGATAAATAAGAGAAATCAAAGGAGGAATCCAAATGACAGAAATGAATCCAGTGGTGCATTTCGAAATGCCATATGAAAACCGTGAACGCCTCGTGAGGTTTTACACGCAGGCCTTTGGCTGGCAGATGACGGAGCTGGGCGAAGATATGGGCGATTATGTTACCGCAGCAACGACAGAAACTGACGAGAACAATATGATAAAAAAGCCCGGTGCCATCAACGGTGGTTTCTTTCCTAGGAATCCTGATGAGCCTGCTCAGTACCCCTTCCGTAGTTATTGCTGTGGATGATATCAAGAAAGCGATGGTTAAGGTCACTGATGCGGGAGGAAAAGTTCTTGGTGAGCCGGTGGATATCCCCGGCATCGGGCAATATGTTTCGTTCACCGATACAGAAGGCAACCGTGTGAGTCTGTTGCAACCATCTATGAATTAGAACGGGACCCGGATGGAACAAAAGGATCAAATCATTAAAGCAAAGGAGGAAAGCACAATGACAACAAAGAAAGAAACAACTCTCAATCAACAAAATTCCGGCCTGCGCGCTAAGAAGGGGGAGGGATTCTCGGAGGAGGAAAAGGCCGCTATGATCGAGCGCAGTCAAGAGCTGAGGGCGGGAGAGAAGGCCGTCGGTGAGTCCGCAGTGCTCGCGAAGATCGCCGAGATGCAGGAAGCGGATCGCGCCATGGCCAAGCGGCTCCATGCACTCATCAAAGCCAGCGTGCCAGGGCTCACGCCCAGGACCTGGTACGGGATGCCCGCGTATGCCAACAAGGACGGCAAGGTCATCTGCTTCTTCCAAAGTGCGCATAAGTTCAAATTGAGGTACTCGACGTTCGGCTTCAACGACGCAGCAAACCTCGACGAAGGCAACATGTGGCCAACTGCTTTCGCGCTGACGAAATTGACCGCTGCCGAAGAGGCCAAGATTGCCGCGCTTGTGAAGAAAGCGGTGAGCTGAGGACTGAGCGCGCCACTGAGCCCAGGATGGGGAGTCGCTCGAGTAGCCGCTGCGTATGATGCAACAATGACCCGGGCAAAGTATCAACATGACAAAAAACGAGGGTCAAAATTTGCCGCCAAATAGAAATCATTAAATTTTAAGGAGGAAACACGATGACAAAATTAAACACCTATCTCAATTTTGCGGGCAACGCAGAAGAAGCGTTCAACTTCTACAAATCCGTTTTTGGCGGGGAGTTTATGGCTGTTGTGCGGTTCAAGGATATGCCGATGGAAGGCGTGACTATCCCCAAAGAGGACGAAAACAAAATCATGCATATCGGTTTGCCTATCGGCAACGATGTGCTGATGGCGTCCGACACCCTCGAATCGCTTGGACAGAAACTGACGCAAGGCAACAATGTCTACCTTTCCGTTCACCCGGAAAGCAAAGAGGAGGCGGATAGGATATTCAACGCCCTCTCCGCTGGTGGCACGATAGAGATGCCGATTGCCGACCAGCCGTGGGGCGACTACTACGGCAGTTTTAAGGATAAGTTCGGAGTGCTATGGATGGTGAACTACTCCTATCCGAAAGCGAACTGAAGACTGTGCCTTTTGCCACGCGCTTCTCATAACGGGGGATGCAATGAAACCTCAGTGCCGTCTCACGATCGGTTAGCGGAAAGTTCGCGGAGCGTGGCTCATTGCTTATTATACACCATGAGCCCGAAGGTATTGGTTGATCACACCGGGGAGCTCAAGGGCTACGACCTTGCCACGGGCACAATCCGCTTCTTCGGAGAGAAGCCGCTTCCCACCGCGCTCGTTGAAAAGCCCGTCAAGGCACGCATAGTGGGAGAACGAGGACGCCAGAAAGAAGAAATAGAATTCTTCGGAGCGCGGTGTCGCGCGCCCAGCGAGGGGAGGGAGGGAGTATGGCCGAGTCTGAGCCTGTCATCTACATCGATCACTCTGAGATCCGCGAGGGGAAGCTCGAGGAGCTCAAGAAGGCCATGAACGAGTTGGCCGCGTTTGTCGAGGAGAACGAGCCTAGGCTAATCGCCTACAACGTGTACTTCACGGAAGACAGGAAGCGAATGACCGTTATCCACATTCATTCGGACTCCGCTTCGCTGGAGTCCCACATGAAGGTGGCGGGTCCTGCATTCCCCAAGTTCGCGGAGTTCATTAAGCTGCTAACGATCGATGTTTACGGCAAGTTGAGTGACGATCTGGTGGAGCAGTTGCGAAAGAAGGCCCAGATGTTAGGGACCGGGACCGTGGTTGTGCATGAACTCCACGCAGGGTTCGCTCGGTTCGGAGCACGTTGAGCGGGCTGCCTCCGATTCACCAGCCAATGGTTCCGCGCCAGTTGGGAAAAGAAGGGTTTGGCTCGCCGTCTGCGAGGCCGACTAAGTTACTAATGGAGATTACATAATGAAGGCTTTAATTGTCTATGATTCAGCCTATGGGAATACGGAGAAAGTTGCCAAAACTATCGGCGGTGCCATTACCGGTGAGGTTAAAGTGCTCCGTGTGGGTGAAGTGAATCCTGAAGAATTGAAGACATTCGACCTTCTCATAGTCGGTTCTCCGACCCAAGGAGGCCGGCCGACACGGGCGATTCAAGACTTCCTTAACAAAGTGCCGGCAGCTGCTCTTAATGGTATCAACGTAGCCGCCTTCGATACCAGACTCTCGACGAGACTGGTCGGAATCTTTGGTTATGCTGCGGGAAGAATCGCTAGCAGTCTGAAAAGAAATGGTGGGACTCTCCTAGTCTCGCCGGAAGGCTTCTTTGTTAAAGGCACCCAAGGTCCGCTGAAAGAGGGAGAGCTGGAGCGGGCAGCCAATTGGGCTAAAGGAATTCTAGGGAGCGAGAATTAGATGTCACAATCAAATCCAAATCCGGTTACTGATGCCGAAACCGCAGAATCCCGCTGGCATTGGCTCTACAGAATCGGCGGCGCGGCTGCCTTGATCACAGCAGTGTTTATTCCGATCCAGGCTATCGTCTTCATCGCCTGGCCGCCATCCAGCACCGTAATCGACTACTTCACGCTATTTCAGGGCAACTGGCTCCGTGGACTCTTGGACCTTGATCTCTTGTTAATTGTTGACCAAGCTCTTCTGATCCCAATGCTTCTCGCCCTCTACGTTGCCCTCAGACGATCCAGTGAATCTTTCATGGCAATCGCTACGACTCTTGGCCTGGTAGGGATAGTGCTCTACTTCGCATCGAGGGAGGCGACCTTCACTATGCTTTCCCTCAGCGACCAATACGCGGCGGCGACAACAGATGCGCAGCGAGCTATGTTCCTGGCAGCAGGGCAGGCGATGCTTGCTATCTACAATGGCGCTGCTTTCCAGTTGAGTTACGTCCTCGGGTCCGTTGCCGGGATAGCAATCTCAGTTGTCATGCTACGGAGCAATATCTTCAGCAAATTGACCGCTTATATGGGAATTCTGGCAAATGTAATCGGATTTGGCCTTTACGTGCCAACGATAGGTGTCTACCTCTCGCTCATTTCGGTTGTCCCGTTTTTGTGGATATGGTACATCCTGATTGCCCGAAGGCTCTTCCAGTTAAGCCGCTAAAGAAAAATTTGAAATCGTCCTTCGGCTTCCGACTCTAAATACAACAAAGTATTTAGGCAGACAATAATATGGACGCAGTGGCTAATCGCGAGACGCTGTAAAGAAGAAGAATATGCCGCCAAGCTCTGCAAGGATACTCAGTTGTCATCGCTGAAGGGACGTGCCCAAAATCTTAAAACCAATAGGTTTTCGAATAGTGAATACATGAAACAAAAAATCTCCAACAATCGAATCTCAATCAGAATTGTTCAAACATTGTTCTTGCTTAAGGCTTCTATTTGGGTTTTGTTTGGTGTCCTTCACTTTGCCCAATTAGAAACGCCATCGTTTTTGGTGATATTCATGTTCTCTAATGGAATTATTTTCCTTTGGCTAAGTTTGGTTATTGGCGAAAAACGAAAATGGATTTACTATTTTGCCACATTTTTCGTTGCGATTAACATTGTCCTTGCCGTTACTGACGAATTTGGCATTTCTGACCTTGTCGTCCTTGCCATCGACTGCGGTATTCTTATCATGCTTGTCCTTAATAGAAGAAGGCTGTTGCCAAATCCTGAGTTTTGACACCAGAAAGCATGAGATCGTCCATCCGGGAGTGTCTGCTTGTTCATGAAGAATGTGCTCTTTCGCAGGTATAGCCAAATCAGCGTGGCATTATTAGTCACGGTCATCTTAGCAGCTCATATTGTGGCCTATGTAAGTGTTCCGTCCCTTTATGATTGGCGGCGGAACACGATGAGCGACTTAGCGGCACAACAATACACCTATGACTGGATAATGCGGGCAGGGCTGATTGCCTTTGGCGGCATTCTAATTGTTGGCATTATCAACAAATTCTGTCACAGGCTAGCCATCTATTATGTTGACGTGCCGATCTTCTTGTATGCCGCATCGGTACTTTTGGCAGGCGTATTTAGTATTAAGCCGTTTTTCCCCGTAGAAACCTATTCGCAAGTCCATGATAAATTACACTCGTTTTTCGCCACGCTGTCAGGAATTTCTATCTCCATCGGAATTTTTTGTCATCCCTTCCCCTTTTCGGGGAAAACCAGAAGTAGTCTAACTATCGATTTCGTGCTATTTGCAGCAGTGATTGCACTGTCTGCTCTCTTCGGCTTTGCCGAATCAGCCTTTCCCAGTTATGTTGGCATTATTCAGAGATTGATGTGGCTAGTTGGGTTGACGTGGCTGGCTCTGTTTTATGAGAGCGGGAGCATAAAGAGTACATCCTAAACAAGAAAGAGAGGGCAGAGACCAATCCCTGCCTCTCTTACTGCAAAATGACTCTTATGCCTGTTCCTGCTTTTCGCCGCGGGCCTGCTGCAGCTTCTCGGTGAGCTCGGCGGTAGCCTTGGCGGCGGTCTCCTTGCCCTCCTCGATAGCCTCTTTTACGCGGAGGCTGACCTCATCAGCTTTTTCCCTGGCTTTGGCTGCCAGCTCGTCGGCCTTTTCCCTGGCCCTCAACGCCAGTTCGTCGGCCCTCTCCCGTGCCGTCGCCGTCAGCTCCTCAGCTCTTCCTTTGAGCTCGGCGCCCTTTTCCATCAATTGCTGGCGGGTCTCCACGCCCGAGCGAGGCGCCATCAAGAGGCCAGCCACTGCCCCTAAGATTCCCCCTAAGAGAAACCCGGCAATGAAACCTGATCCTCCACCGTTGTCACTCATCTTTCCCCCTCCTCTTTCTCCCGGAAAGTCCGGTCATAATTCCCATCGCCCTCTGCGCTCCTGAGGCGAAGCTCCTGGCCTTGATAATAGGTTTGACTATGGTATCCGATAAGAAGATAGACGTACCTTGCACGTTGCGAGCGGTAGCCGTCGCCGAATCTAAAAGGGGACGCACCTTGAAGAAAAGGAACAGGGCGCATACAATGAAAATAAGAGTCGCTACTATCCCCACGCTGCACAAGATAACGACGGCCCAATCGCGCGCCACTGCGATCATCGTTCATCACCCCCTCTCTTCCCGGCACAATACCAAGTGTCTGCATTATATCATGGGGCTAGGTCACTGGCAAGTCGAGGGTTGACTGAAGCGGCCACATGCAACTGAATTCGCGCCCCTTTTCTGTTATAATACCTCCGATAGATCTCGGTAGCAAGTCTTGCTAAGGACAAGGACTGGGTTCGGATAGAATGGTGCGAGAGAGGCCCCTGCTCCTACTTTTTGATGGTAATGCCCTAATACATAGAGCTTTTCATGCCATTCAGCAACCCCTCACCGTGACCAAGACGGGCGAGGTGGTCACGGCGGTGTACGGCTTTGCCAATACCCTCCTCAAGGTGCTTATCGAGCTCAAGCCCGACTGCGTGGCCATTGCCTTCGATCGGCCCGGGCCCACTTTTCGCCATCGCCTGTCCGAGACTTACAAGGCGCAGCGGCCCGTAGCACCCCATGAATTGGTGGGTCAGTTCGATCGGGTGCGCCAACTGGTGCGTGCCTTCAATATCCCCATCTTCGAGGTGGATGCCTATGAGGCCGATGACCTCCTGGGCGCTCTCTCCCTTAAGGCCACCGAAAGGGACATAGATACTATCATCGTCACCGGCGATTTGGACACCCTGCAACTGGTCTCACCGCGAGTGCGGGTATTAACCCCCCGGGGCCACCTTATCGGCGATATGGTCTCCTATGATGAGGCGGCGATAGAGAAACGCTATGGCATAGCCCCCTCCCAGATAGCGGACCTGAAAGCGTTGATGGGGGATGCCTCCGATAACATACCCGGCGTCCCCGGCATCGGCGAGAAGACGGCGACTAGGCTGCTCCGGCAGTTCGGCAGTCTGGCTGAGATCTACTCCCATCTGGAAGAAGTAACACCCCTTCACATCCGCGAGGCTTTGCGGGCCCATGAGGAATCGGCGCAGCGAAGCAAGGAGTTGGCCACCATCGTTACCGACATCTCCATTACCCTTGACCCCGAGGCGTGCCGTCTTAGCGACTACGAGCGGGAGAGGGTAGCCAAGCTCTTCCAGGAATTGGAGTTCAGCAGCCTGCTCAGGAAGCTGAACGAGTTGCCCCCGCCGCGGAGGCAAGCACAGCTATCGTTCCCGGGGATGGAGGCCAAGGCGAAAAAGCAAGGCGTGGCGAAAGCCTTAGAGGTGCACTACCGCATTGTGGACACACCTGAAGCCTTGGAGGAGTTGGCCGCCAAGCTTTCCGCTACCCTATCCGTAGTGTTTGACGTGGAGACCACCAATATAGATGCCATGCGGGCAAGCCTGGTGGGGATTTCCCTATCCCCCGCACCGGGTGAGGCGTTTTACGTGCCAGTGGGCCATACCGGAGGCCGCCAGTTGCCCCTGGAGGAGGTACTGGGCATGATTGGCCCTTTCCTCCACGATGAGGCTATCTCCAAAGTGGCCCATAACGGCAAGTACGACATGGCGGTGTTGGCGACCGACGGTATGGAAGTGAGCAACCTAAGCTTCGACACCATGATCGCTGCCCATTTGCTGGGCGAAAGGGCTTTGGGGCTCAAAGACCTGGCTTTTCATAGGCTCGGCGTGGAGATGGCGCCCATCAACGACCTTATCGGCAGCGGGGCTAAGCAGATCAGCATGGCCCAGGTGGCCGTGCCCCAGGTGGCCGACTACTGCTGCATTCATGCCGATATGACGGGCCGATTGGCCGAGCTTTTCGAAGGCGAACTCAAAGCAAAGGGACTGTGGCAACTCTTCAGCGAGGTGGAGATGCCCCTAGTCCCCGTCCTCCTCAAGATGGAGATGAACGGGGTAGCGCTGGATACGGATTCCTTGCGACGCATGTCGCAGGAGTTCGGGCGGCAGATGGCGGAGCTGGAATCCCGCATCTACGAGGGCGCTGGCCACAGTTTCAATATTAACTCCACCCAGCAACTGGGGTCTATCCTTTTCGACGAGCTGCGATTGCCGCGTTCGCGGAGGACCAAGAGCGGCTACTCTACGGACGCCTCCGTTCTTGAGGGCCTGAGAGGTGCCCACCCCATAATCGAGCTATTGTTGGAGTATCGCCAGCTTGCCAAGCTAAAATCCACCTATATCGATGCCCTGCCCGCGCTCATCAACCCCCGGACGGGGCGAGTGCACACCAGCTTCAATCAGACGGGCACGGTTACCGGGCGTCTCTCCTCCAGCGACCCCAACTTGCAGAATATCCCTATTCGCACCGAGCTGGGACGAGCGGTAAGGGAGGCCTTTATCGCTGGCGGTGGTGAGGATTGGGTGCTCCTTTCGGCGGATTATTCGCAAGTGGATCTGCGCGTCTTGGCTCACCTCTCCCAGGACCCACGCCTGCTGGCTGCCTTTAGAGCGGACGAGGACATCCACGTCGCCACCGCCTCGGAGGTCTTCGGCGTGGCCCTGGACGATGTTACCCCAGATATGCGCCGGGTGGCGAAGACGGTCAACTTCGGCGTCATCTACGGCATGGGCGAGTTCGGCCTGGCTCAGGGCACCGGCCTTTCCCGCGAGGAGGCGGCGAGATTCATCAGCGCCTATTTCGAGAAGTATGAGGGGGTTAAGGAGTACCTGGCCGCCACCCGCCGTCAAGCCTGGGCGGAGGGCTATGTACAAACTCTGCTGGGCCGCCGTCGCTATATCCCCGAGATCTACTCGTCCAGCCCGCGCATTAGGTCAGCGGCGGAGCGCATGGCAGTGAACATGCCTGTGCAGGGGACCGCCTCCGACATAATCAAGGTGGCGATGATTCGACTCAATGCCCAGATGGACGAGCGCGGTCTGCGGAGCAAGATGATCCTCCAGGTGCACGACGAGCTCCTCTTTGAGGTGCCCGGCGCCGAGTTGGAGGAGATGAAGGCGCTGGTGAAGGAGACCATGTCCCAGGCGGTGGAGCTCAGCATCCCCCTCAAGGTGGACCTGAAAGTGGGCAAGAACTGGGGAGAGCTGTAAAATACCCACGGCATATTCTTAGTAAGACGTAAAGTACAAAAATGCCTGAGTTGCCAGAAGTCGAGACTATAAAGAACGACCTTACCCCCCAGATTGTGGGTCGAGTCTTCACCGATGTTAAGCTATCATGGCCTAAGGCGGTTCGCGAGACTGCGCCGGATGAGTTTCGCAGTCGCTTGATAGGGCAGACCATTGTGGGCTTGGAACGCCGGGGCAAGTACCTCATCTTTCGCCTATCCGGGGGCGAGGCGCTGATCTTGCATCTGCGGATGAGCGGCGCGCTTCTACTCCGATCGCCGTCCGACGCGGATGGCTTCGTGCGGACGGTCTTCTCCCTGGACAATGGTCAGGAGCTGCGCTTCTCCGATGTGCGCAAGATGGGCATGATCTGGCTGGTGAAGGACGTGCGGGAGGTTACGGACAAGCTGGGCCCTGAGCCCTTCGATGCTGCCTTCACGCCTCAGGTTATGGCCCAGGGCTTGAGCAAGCGTTCGGCTCCCATCAAGAGCGTCCTTATGGACCAAAGCTTTATCGCCGGGCTGGGCAACATCTACGCCGATGAGGCCCTTTTTGAAGCGAAAATTTACCCCCTTAAACGAGCCAAGGAGCTATCGCACCAAGATGTAAAACGCCTGCACAAGGCGATAAGGGAGGTGCTTGACCAGGCTATCGCCCATCGCGGCACCAGCATCAGCAACTACGTGGATCCGGCAGGACAGCGCGGCTCAAACCAGTACCATCTGCGCCTTCCCCGCCATGAAGGTTCGCCCTGCAAAGTGTGCAATACTCCCATCCAACGCCTTCGATTGGGCGGGCGTAGTTCATATTTTTGCCCTCGGTGCCAAGGAAACTCTGAGCTACGAAGATGATGCGCAGACAGGCCACGCCCATCAGGAGGCAATACCTGAGGATCAAGCAGAAGTACCCTCAGGCCATCGTCTTCTTCCGCCTGGGGGACTTCTACGAGACCTTTGACGAGGATGCCAGGATCACCGCCCGCGAGCTGGAGATCACCCTTACCTCCCGGGAGATGGGCAAGGGCCAGAGGGTGCCTATGGCGGGCATCCCCTATCACGCCCTGGATAACTATCTGGCCAGGCTGCTAAATAAGGGCTATAAAGTGGCCATCTGCGAGCAGCTCAGCGACCCCGCCACCAGCAAGGGATTGGTGGAGCGCGACGTCGTGCGGGTGGTGACGCCGGGCACCGTGGTCGAGCCGGCAATGCTGGAGACGAAGGCGAATAACTACCTGGTTTCGGTGGTTGCCGAGGGCGAGGAAGCGGGGATTGCCTACGTGGACATAACCACCAGCGAGTTCTCCGCCACCCAGCTTCCCACCATAAGCGTCCGGTCGGAGCTGGAGCGCCTGCGTCCCTCCGAGATCCTCGCTCCGCAAGGCCCCGACTTCTCGGACTTTCCGCCCAATGTCTCGTTGACTCGCATGGACCATCAATGGTTCGATCTGGACGTGGCTCGCCAGATGTTGCTGGAGCATTTCGAGGTCGCTTCACTTGAGGGGTATGGCTGCGCCCATTTACCTTTGGCCGTGAGGGCGGCGGGAGCCATTATCCACTACCTTCAGGAGACGCAGAAGGCGGCTTTGGGCCAGCTAACCCACTTGTCCACTTACTCCATTGCATCATATATGGCCCTGGATGCCCAGACCATGCGCAATCTGGAGCTTTTCCAGAGCTCCCGCCTGGGCACCAGCAGGGGTTCTCTCCTCTCCATCATCGACCTAACCAAGACGGCCATGGGAGGACGGTTGCTGAAAAAGTGGCTGGGACGCCCCCTCCTGGACCTCGCTGAGTTGAGCAGGCGACAGGATGCGGTTGAGTGCTTTAAGAGCGATGCCATTTTGCGGGCCAAAGTCATTGCTCTCCTTAGCCCTTTGGCCGACCTGGAACGACTGCTTAACCGGGTAAGGGGCAACATCGCCAATCCCAGGGAGCTAGTGGCCCTGCGCAAAGGTCTGGAGGCTATACCGCAACTGCGGCAGGCACTAGAGGAAGCAAACAGTGGGGAAGCTATACATTGGCTCCTGGAGGAGCTTAGCCCGTGCCACGAAGTTGTCGCTCTCCTGACTCAGGCTATCGTGGATGACCCGCCCGCCAGCTTGGCGGATGGCGGTGTAGTGCGGCCCGGCTTCTCCGCCGAACTGGATGAAATCCGTTCTTCCTCCAGGGATGCCCGGCAGTATTTGGCCAATCTGGAACGGCTCGAGCGCGAGCGAACGGGGATCAAGCCGCTCAAGGTGGGCTATAACAGGGTGTTCGGCTACTACATCGAGGTCAGCAACGCCAACTTAGGCCAGGTGCCCGCCGACTACATTCGCAAGCAGACGCTGGTGGGCGGGGAGCGTTTTTTTACGCCCCAGCTTAAGGAATACGAGTCTCTGATCCTTACCGCGCAGGATCGCATCGCAGAGCTGGAGGTGGCCATCTTTCGACGGGTATGCCAGCAGGTGGCGGCGGAGGGAGAGCGCGTCCTACGCCTTGCTTACGCGCTGGCGCGGCTCGATGTCTTCGCCGCACTGGGCGAGGTGGCCGTGCGCTACGGTTATGTTCGCCCGAAGCTGACCTCGGCGGATACCATCGACATCATTGGCGGCCGCCATCCGGTAGTGGAGCAGGCCCTGGTGGACGAAAGCTTCGTCCCCAACGATACCTATCTATCCAACAATGACTGCCAGCTTATCATTCTCACCGGGCCCAATATGTCCGGCAAATCCACCTATCTACGCCAGGTGGCGCTCATCGTCCTCCTGGCCCAGGTGGGTAGCTACGTCCCCGCTACCTCGGCCACAATTGGGCTGGTGGATCGCATCTTCACCAGAATCGGGCTGCTGGACGACCTGGCCATGGGGCGCTCCACCTTTATGATCGAGATGGAGGAGACGGCGAGCATCCTCAATCACGCTACCCCTAAGTCCCTCATCATCCTCGACGAGATCGGGCGTGGCACCAGCACCTACGATGGCATGTCCATCGCCCGCGCGGTGGTGGAATATCTGCATAACCACCCTAGGCTGGGGGCGAAGACCCTCTTCGCCACCCACTACCACGAATTAGTCGAGCTGGCCCGCTTCTTGCCGCGAGTGAAGAACTTCAACGTGGCGGTGTCGGAGGAGGGGGGCAAGGTGGTCTTCCTGCGCAAGATCATCCCCGGCGGCGCTGACAAGAGCTACGGCATCCATGTGGCGCAACTGGCCGGTCTCCCCAAGTCGGTGATTCACCGCGCTCAAGAGGTTTTGGCCGACCTCGAAGGGGGCGGACAACGCCAGGGAAGATCGAAGGGGCCTTCCGCGGGTCGCAGGCGGCGCGGGACTCCTGATGAGCAGCTTTCCCTTTTCGGGGAGAGGTCGCCGATTCTGGAGGAGCTAGCTAAGCTTGACATCTCCTCCCTTACCCCCCTTGAGGCCATCACCAAGCTCTACGAGCTGCAGGAGAAGGCAAAGGGGAGGTGATCTTCGCAGGTGTCTTTTGTCACGACCCCTTCTTGATCTCGGCCATATTGATGCGGTAGGGGGCGAGGGCGTTAAAGGCGTTGATGAGCCCGGCGCCGTCCCAGGCTGCTCCCGCATCAGGGCTATCGTCGGGGTCGTCTTGCAGGTCCTTGGCCCTGCTCTTCAGAATATCCCGGACTTGCACATGGCTGAGGCTGGGATTCTGTGACCAGATGAGGGCGCAGAGTCCAGCGGCCAAGGGGGCGGAAAAGGATGTTCCGCGTCCGCTGGCGTATGAGGCGATCCCAGTTTGGCTCTGAACGAAGGTGCTGAATATATCCACGCCCGGGGCTACCACATCCAAGTTTGAGCCCCAGTTGCTGAAATAGGACCGGCCATTGGTGCTGTCCGAGGCGCCAACAGCTATGGTGTTGGCCAGCGCTGCCGGATATTTTAGAGAGGAGGTGTTGCTATTGCCGGCAGCAGCAACCAGCACGCAGCCGTGGTTGTCATGAGCATAATTCACGGCTGTTTCTATCGCCTGAGAATAGTCCCCGCCGAAGCTCAAATTTATTACCTTGGCCCCTTTATCCGCTGCGTAGGTTATGGCATCGGCTATGTCGGAGAAGTAGCCCCATCCCTCCGGGTTAAAGGCTCGCACGGCCATTATCCTGCACCCCCAGGCCATGCCGGCCACACCGCGGCCGTTGTTGGTCTGGGCAGCGGCGATGCCGGCTACCACAGTGCCATGGCCGACTCCATCGTCCGCAATACCACTGCCGTCTTG
>Ga0299912_10000825_pt1 | contig 25371 bp, 31 predicted proteins | sample RVTome_2_FD_207667 | JGI IMG/M metagenome (GOLD analysis project Ga0299912, IMG submission 207667) | Soil microbial communities from uranium-contaminated site in the Upper Colorado River Basin, Wyoming, United States - RVT95D214 (version 2) ... | reverse complement strand
AGTAGTCCTCAGCTATCTTTGCTGTTAAATCCGGCGAGTTGTCATCCACTACTATTGTCTCGGCCTTCAGATTTTTAGGGATGGATTTTTGAATGTGCTCCAAAATTCCACGGATATTCTTTGATTCGTTATACGTTGGTACAATTATTGAAATCTCGGTATCTTGCAATGAGATCAATTTTTCTGGTTTGGATTAAAATGTTTAAGGTGAAATTTAGTTGCCTTTTTCCAATTGGCCGGCTCTGATGTCGATTGAGAATCCTTCCTGGTTTATTCTCATGTTGGTGTACGGGTAGATTCTGGTATCCCATTCATCTGCCCTGCCCTCAAAGAACCCTATGGATTCCGTATTGTTGTATGCTTGTACCAGTTTTCCCCCTCTGTTCTGGTCTAGCATAAAATGCGCATCTGCAATTATTATGATGTCTTTTGTTTGCACTGGCCCAAACAAAATCATTGCATAGTCTTTTGGGACATTGTCTACGCCAAACACATCATACAGAATCCATGTGTATGCCGGACTGGCCAGGATTGTACTTTGGGCATCGTGATTCTCTAAAACAAATGACAGTGCCTCAAACTGATTATACGATATGTCATTTGTTATGACAAGAAGGGTGCTTGAAAATCCGAACGCCAGAATTATTCCTATCACGCCATAATGTGCAGTCTTTGATTGCAATAATTTTACTTTTTTTGGCATGTCCAGCAACCAGATGCTTGCAGCAATGCACATGATTGGAATTACTGGAATCCAGTGGAAATACTGTTTGAATCCGACCAGCGACAAAAATGAGACAAATGGAACAAACCAAAACAAGACAAACTTGTTTTTTGTAATTGCACCATAGATTATGCCTGCCATGCCAATCACAAACAGCACTGGATCAATTGTTAGAAAAGCTCTGATAATTTCAAAAATGCTGTTGCTTCTTTGGCTTTGCCACAATACGTCTTTAACCCACAAATCAAACTGATCCAACAATATGCTGTTTGCAGGCCACACCAACGGAATCAGTAACACGGGAATTATCCAGACTAGCATATGTGAGAACTTTTTTTCCTTTTGGAAAATCAGCCAAATTACAAGAGGAATGAAGACAAACGCTGGAACCTTGGTAAATATTGCAAGCCCTAGCATTATTCCTGAAAGCGGTGCAAGCCACATCTTGCCTTGGGGTTTTGCAAAATGAATTGCAAGCAAAACGGATGCAAGCAAAAACGGCAACAAAATTGAATCAAGTAATATTCTGTCAAATATCCACGTGTATGGCATTACCGCAAACAGCGTGGATGAAAGCAATGCCACGTTGCTGCCAAACTTTTCTTTGGCAATCTGATAGACTAGCAGAGTGCTTGTTATTGCAATTATTCCCATGAATAGTCTTGGGATGAGGTAGAGATTCTGAAGTGAGTCGGGATCAGTTGTAGTTTCCGGCGGATAGTTTGTAATTTGTAAGACTCCTGCTAGAACTATCTGGCCAAAATACGGGTGATCATAAAGGTAACTCTCTTGTGGGTTTCCAGTGTCTAACATGTTCATTGCCCTTCGCATGTAGATTCCCTCGTCAAAAAAGATGTCGGGAAATCCAACGGGATTTACAAGATGGATGAAGGTTGCGAGAACCAGTGGAATCAGGATGTAAAATTTTTTCCCCATCTTTTCAGTCATCCGTATTGTCTTATTTTAAGAAAAGTAAATTGGCGGTATGTGGATTAGTCATGAATTCTATGGGAAAAAGGTCTTGAGGAAAAAAATTTTTTATAGTAATTTAGTTTTAGACGTGTAACAATGGAAATAATTCGTGAGAATTATGACCGGTTTGATAGTAATAAATACACTATGGGATGATATCCATTCATGTTTGGCAAGAAACCTGTTCTGAAAGAAGGTACTCCGATTTTCTCTATTAAAAAAAACGGTGAATTCAACGATTTTATTTTTGGCATAGTCACCGGCGTTGACGGAAGAAAAGTTGGCGTTAATGGAATTATTGTAAATCCGATAGGGCTGAAAAATAAGATTGCCCAAGGAAAAACTGGGGAGCGTTCTAAGGAAATTCTTGAACATCCAACTCCAGACAATGTCGTCTTGGCTTTGGTGTATAGAATTGAACATGAAAATTATGCCGAAGTATTAGATCTTGATGTTGATAAATGCGACATTCTTCCCCCAAAAATTTACGGAATGCTGGATAACTGGATTCGTGAATCAATACCTGAATTCATCAATGCTGTTTTGTCTTTGCCTCCTGGTTCCGAAAGGGATGAAGCAAAACGGGTTTTGAAGCACAGGATGGATACTTTGACTGATGCCACTTTGAAGAGAACCCTTTATGCTGTTTGCAGAAGTCTCAAAATCCTGAACTAAGTTTTCAATTTTTAGGCGTAACTTCTCAATAGTTTTATATTATGCCCTGAGAAAATCTCGATACAATGGAATATGTTTACGCTGCTTTACTTCTTCACAAACTAGACAAAGAAGTTAACGAGGCAAACCTCACATCAGTTGTCAAAGCATCTGGTGTCGACGTTAATGAAGCCCAAGTTAAATCACTAGTTGCAGCCTTAGCCGATGTTAACATCGATGAGGCAGTTAAAGCCGCCCCAGTAGCAGTTGCATCAGCACCAGCAGCAGCAGCCCCGGCAAAAGAAGAAAAGAAAGAAGAACCTAAAAACGAAGAAGCAGCCATGGAAGGATTGTCTTCCCTATTTGGCTAAGCAACTTTTTATTTTCACAATTCACTTTTGATCTTTATTTTTATCAAGTCTTAATTAGCAATAGCTCAGAGTTTGCATAGGATGGTGGACTTTTCCTTTCCAATTGACGGTTTCATTAGCATTCTGGATTATCTGGGTACGATATCTTTTGCAGTTACGGGAGCTTCCAAGGCAATTGCACACAAGGCAGACATCTTTGGAATTATCGTGCTGGCCACTGTAGTTGGAGTGGGGGGTGGGGTGACTCGCGATGTAATTTTTGGCAGGTTCCCTGCCGCTTTTTCAGATCCTATCTATGTCGCCATAACCGCTGTTGTCGGAATTGCGATGTTCTTTCTTTTCTCACGACTCAAAAAGAAAATGAATATTTGGCTAGTCTTTGATGCTGTGGGACTGGGCGTGTTTTCAATTTTGGGTGCGTCAATTGCATACCATATAGTCGGATTGAATTTTCTTCCAATGCTGTTTGCAGGAATGATTACGGCTATTGGCGGCGGAATTCTCAGGGATGTTTTTGTAAGGGAGATTCCAATAGTGTTTGTAAAAGAGGTTTATGCCGTTGCATCGATAATCGGAATCGTAGTTTTTTATGCAGTTCTCTCGTCTGGTGTAGATGTAAACGCTGCATCAATAATTGGAATTGTTGCGGCAACTGGAATAAGGTTGCTTGCAATGAGGTATAATTGGAATCTTCCTAAGGTTAGAGAGACTTAGGCTGGGGTGTAATTTTTTGCCTGGGCTGCAACTGATTTTGCTTGGGAATCTGCTTTCTGTAAAATCTGCTCCTTTGTTTCATCTGTCATAAATCCTGACTCGATAGATACAGAACGTGCAGATTGGTATGCTTTGCTGAGAATCTGTGAGACGTTCTCTGCAGTAACATATCCAGCTTCAATTGATAGTGACATTGCTTCTTGATGAAATTGAGTGAACGCGTTTCTGATTTTCTCGACATCGATTATCAGTTCTTCCTCACTATATGCGACTCCTTCCTCTAATGCTGAATGCAGTGAAATTCCTGCTTCCACTGGTTTGATGTCTAATTTGCCTAGAAGTGATGCTAATTTTTCATTAATTGCAGCTCCCTTTAGAACCGGAGTGGTGTCTTTTGAAACCCAAATGGTTCCCTGATCAATCTTGGTAGGGATTCCCGCCTCTTTGAATTCTGTAAGCATTGGACCTGGTGCAATTCCCGTGTTCTTTGCAGGAACAACGATATCAAAACTTGCGATATCACCGCCTCTTGCCGCCATCATTATTTTGTTTTTGGCGAGAAGAACGTTTAGCCTGAATGGTGACATGTCTGTAAATAGAAACATGCATTGTCCTGTTAGTTTGTCTGCAATGTCCTTGACTCCAGGGATGTCAAGTTTCTCCAATGCCTTCTTTGCAACTTTGTCTTTGATGCTGAAAAATAATACCTCTCCTGAAAGTGTTTTTCTTAATGGAAGAATTTGAGATGACCTGACTTTTTTCATTTTGATTACAGCTAGAACTTTGTATTTTTTTGGCAGCTCTTGTAATTGCTGATACATTTGGGTTTTTCGTTTAGGATAGCTTGTTCTATTCTCATGCATATTTCTTCTTGACCTCTTGTGCTTGTTTTATTGGCTTACCCATTGTGGTTTTAATTAAAATTTTTCTCATGTTTTTCTCTCCGTTTGGTAATTTCTTTTCAATTGCATTTAGAACTGTATGTGCGTTAATTGCCAAATCCGAATCTTCCATGGACACATCTCCAATTTTAGATGAGACCGATAATGACGCTCTTGATCTTACTTTGATGCATGATCTAAATCTTTCTAAAAATGCTTCAATGGATGCGTCAAAAGGAACCGGCGTTGGCATCTTTCCTCTTGGACCTAAAAGCTGACCTAAAGTTTTACCGACAACTGGCATGATTTTTGTATCTGCTAAAAAGAAATCATGTTTGTTGATGAATTTTCTGGATTCTCTTTTGTTATTTCCATATTTTTCTAATTCTTCTGTTCCGATAACCGTGTCTGCCTTTGCTGCTTTTGCCTTTTGGTTCATGTCCCCTGTGGCAATTATGCAAACGGTTGCTGGAGAGCTTGTCTTTGGAAGCTGAACAACTTCGTTAATTGCAAACCCTTTCTTTACGTCGATATCCTTGAAAGTGATGATTAATTCTATGGATTGTTTGAATTTTCTCTCTTTTGTTGCGGCTCTTGCCTGTTTTACCATTTCAATAAGCTGAGCATCTGAAATCATTACGAAACATTTTCTAGAAAACCTACTTAAAATCGTTTAGAGATTGAGTTTTTTGCTAATCATTTATTTTAAAAAATTACATATTTTCACTAGAATTATTATAATTAAGGTGGAAATTGTGCCGAAAGCCTACATATATTAAATCAAAACCAGATTTTTTGAACACGATGCATCGATTTGATGACTTGGATATGAAACTGCTTTATGAATTGACTGCAGATGGCTCAATTTCCGTTCCCACACTGTCAAAAAAACTCGGAATCAATGCTTCTGTTCTTTACAGTAGAATTAAGAGATTGATGAAGAAAAAACTCATCAAAAAGTTCACTATTGAAATTGATGACTCGCTCCTGGGAATAGGGGTAAAAGCATCTGTTGGAATAAACAGGGATCCAAAGTTCAAGGATGCAATTCACAAGCAATTCATGCAAACTGCCGAGATTGTATCAATCTCGGAAATAACTGGTAGATTTGATATCATGATTAATGTCTATGCTAAGAATCTCGAGGATCTCCATACCATAGTGATTGAAAAAATCGGAAAAATTGATGGCATTCAAAATACTGAAACCTTCGTAGAGTTACAAAAAACCGATAAAGATCCTACGTACCTAATTCAATGATTATTTGAATTTTTCATCCCATTTGCCTTCGGTTACTTCGGCAGTGATTTCTTTTGGCGTCTTTCCTTCTACCTTGATTCCTAATGCTAGGCAAGTTCCAATGATTGTCTTTGCAACTGATTTTAGTGATGATGCATATGATTTGTCAAGTTTTGTGTTTGCAACCTTTACAATTGAATCCATAGTCACATCTCCTACCCATTCACTACCTGATGCCCCTGAACCTTTTTGGAGTCCTGCTTCTTTCAGAATGAGGGCGGCAGCTGAAGGAATTCCGATTTCAATTTTATATTTTTTTGTATCCGTATCGACAGTTACTGTCACTGGAACTTTCATTCCTTCGAAATCCGCTGTTTTGTCATTAATTGCTTTAATGATTTCCATAATGTTAACTCCTAGAGGGCCTAATGCTGGACCTAATGGTGGGCCTGCTGATGCTCCTCCGCCTGTTACAAGTGCTGATACTTTTTGTTCTCCCATGTTAAATCAAACTCAAATTGAAAATTTAATCCTTCCTAAGCTCCGATAGACAGCTTTAGGTAGTTTGCGTCTACTGTGACTGGTAATTGATACGATGCATCTAGCAAAACCACTGTTGCCTCTTCTTTGTCTACGTCAATTCTGGTAATTGTCGCTTTCATTCCTTTGAACGGCCCGCCTGTAATCTCTACTATGTCATCTACTGCTAATTGTGAAACTGTTGATTTCTTGATCAGATACCCTTCGATGTCTTTGAATTCCAATTCTCCTCTTAGTTGACCTCGAATGTGTCTGACTCCTTCAACTGCTAGATAAGCATCGCTGGGATTGATTGCCTCAACTACCACGTATCCCTTCAAATCGCTTACCCAAAACACTGACTGAATGTTGATTTTATTTGCATTTGCCTTTGCTTCCAATAATCTCATTACAACCTTTTCCTGTCCTCCGGTCGTTCTAATTGCAAACAAGTGTGATTTTATTTCTTCAGACATTATTTGTTACCAAATGTAATTACAGAAAAGACAAACTGAATTGTAAAACCAATAGCTCCCACTCCTGCTATTCCTAACAAAACGAGTCTAAGGTGCTGCTGATACTCATCTTTGTCTGGCTTTTTAGCCATTTTCATAGTGTTGGCCATGTTTTTCAAAGTCTGCCTAGGGTTCATTGCTGGAAATTAATAAGGTGTCCTTATATCTCTTATCTCATGGAGTTGCTGGTTGCGTATCAAGATGACCATGCAGGTCTCAATATGGCAAAATTTCTTTCCAAAGACATGATGCAGGACGGTGATGTTTTTCGCGGAAAATATTATGATCTGGCAGTTATTCCAACACCTGCAATTTCTGCTGATTGGCTGGAAGAAAAATATGATTACGATGGATTTGTTTTTCTCTCAAAACACGCTGCTGAGTCTGGGGTTCTAGCTTTGACATGTCACAGTACTGGAAATTTTTCCACTGCGAAATTTGGCGGAAATGACAAACAAGTGGCAATTCCAAAGCCCTGCTTTCAAAAAGCATATCTTCAAACTTTAAAGAAAAACCAACCAAGATTTCCTGATTTTCAAATCACTATAGAGGCAACCCATCACGGGCCCACTGCCCTAACAAAACCGTCGATATTTGTTGAAATTGGTACTACTGAAAAGCAATGGACTGACGAGCCTCTGTGCAATTCTGTTGCGGAATTGGTTCACAAAGTAATGTCAGAACCGATTAAAGAATATCCTGCAGCAATTTGTTTCGGCGGAACCCACTACCCTTCAAAATTTACAAACGAACTGCTGGATGGGGAATATGCCCTTGGTACAGTTATTCCAAAACATGCATTAGGCGAGCTAGACGAAAAATTATTTTCTCATATTCTGATACAAAATAGTGTGGCAAAAGCTGCTCTTTTAGACTGGCGCGGGTTGGGATCTCACAAACAAAAAGTACTTGATCTTCTCAAATCCACAGAACTTGAGGTTGTCAAACTGTGAATCTTCAACAAAAGATTTACAAAAAATTACTTAAAGTTCCTAGAGGGCAAATTACAACTTATGGCGAATTAGCAAAATCTGTGGGGCTGAAAAATGGCCAACGTGCGGTTGGAAAAATAATGAACAAAAACCCTTACCCTGTGATTATTCCTTGTCACAGAGTTGTGATGTCTACTGGAAAAATTGGAGGATATTCCTATGGGGAACATGTTAAATCTAAGATGCTGGGTGATGAAGGAATTAAAATTCAAAATAGCAAAATTGCGGATTTAGAAAATATTCTTTACAGGTTCTAATCTTTTCGTTTTTCTATGATTTCTTCCATCAAGAGTCTGAGGTGTGCTTTGTTTCTAACGGTATTTCCACCTACTTTCTTGTAAAGAATCCAAAATTCCGGATTCGTCAAATCTTTTCTGTCTTTTGCAATTTTCAATAATCTTCTCAATGCTCTGACTTTTGCGACATAGACTTCTTTCTTGCCCACTCTTGCACCTTTTCTACCCTGTTTGGATCCTTGAGTTGTACCTCTTTTATTTCGCTGGTCTTTCTTTTCCTGTGCTCTTCCTCTTGATGTGCCTGTAAATGGTTTAATTTTGATTGTGTTTGCTGTAATTAGACTTCTGATGTTTTGTCTTGTAATTGCATCTGCAATATCATCTAGATGGTCTGTATCGAATTTAATCCTGTGAACTCCAACACCAGTAACTCTGGCTGCGAGTCTTTTTTTAGCTTTAAGATTTACTACCAATTGCACTCACTCTCGCGTTAAAAATTTTAAATTTCTGTTCAATTGCTTTAACTATGATTTCTTTTCTCTTTTTAGTACCGACACTGTGGCCAAATCTGACGCCATCTGTCTTTGGATTTAATTTTTCTAAATCATTCAAGTTGAAAACTAGATTATCTGTAAATCCTGAAGGATGTAACCCTCTTGCATCTTTTGGTCCACCATATCCAACTTTAACAAGACCTGGACGACCCCTGCCTTTTTGTTTTCTTTGATGGTGATCAATACCTTTTGGTTTTCTCCAGTTAGTTTGAAGCCTAACATAACGCCAACTTTCCGGTCTGACAAAGTCTGGCTTGTGTTCCTTAGCCTCTTGTCTCTTTGCAAGTAGTTCTTTGTTGATCGTCATGAAGTTGAGTCTTGAATTTTGGAATAAATACGTTCCTAGACAAAAAAAAAATTCTCTATAAGAAAAAGATAATAAGGAAACTTAAGGCGGATCGAATACTTATGACCAAGCCTGGGACTGACAAAATCATTTTTGGGGGCGTAGTTTTCTGACTCAAATTACGGGTACTGCTACAACTGAAAAGTTTGCATCACAGATCGGGGCTTTTGGAATCAAACCCTCCAAAGTCCACAGAAACCTTGGCGTTGATGGCATGGTCGCCATCGCAGTTGAAAGAAAAGAGGGCGTAGTCAATTCCACAGGCTCTCTTTCAGTCAATACTGGAAAATATACCGGACGTTCACCTGATGACCGCTTTATCGTATATGATGATAAAACACGCGATACCATTGATTGGGGTCAAATCAACCATCAATTTCCAAGTGACAAGTTTGAAAAACTTTTGGAAAAAATGAAGAACTTTGTTGAGAATAAGGAACTTTTTGTCTTTGACGGATTTGTAGGGGCGGACCCTGAGACCCGCTTGCCAGTCCGAGTAATCAATGATCATGTTTGGCAAAGTATGTTTTCTAGTAATTTGTTCATCAGACCCACAAATGACGAACTGGAAAAACATGAACCTGAATTTACCATTTTATGCATTAATGACTTTGTGGCAGATCCTAAAATTGACGGCACTAGAACTGATGTCTTTATCCTAATTGACTTGACAAGAAAAATTGTCCTGATTGGGGGGACAGAATACGCTGGTGAGATGAAAAAATCAATGTTTGGTGTGATGAATTTTCTTTTACCTGAACGTGGTATTTTCCCGATGCATTGCTCTGCAAATATCGGCGAAAAAGGAGACACTGTGCTGTTCTTTGGATTGTCTGGAACTGGCAAGACCACTCTTTCTGCAGATCCCAATAGAAAATTAATCGGCGATGATGAACACGGCTGGTCTGATAACGGGACATTTAATTTTGAAGGTGGATGCTATGCAAAGTGTATCAATCTTAGTAAAGAGGCGGAACCTGAAATATGGAACGCAATCAGACCTGGCGCTCTTTTAGAAAACGTCGTGCTGAACAACAATGTCCCAGATTACAATGACAACGCATTAACAGAAAATACCCGTGTAGGATATCCTTTGGATTACATTCCGGGCGCAGTAATTCCAAGCATAGGTGGAAATCCAAAAGTCATTGTATTTTTGACTGCAGATGCATTGGGAGTTTTACCTCCTGTCTCCAGACTCACAACCGAGGGAGCAATGTATCATTTCATGTCTGGCTATACTAGTAAGTTGGCAGGAACAGAGCGTGGTATCAAAGAGCCAAAATCCGTATTTTCACAATGTTTTGGAGCCCCATTCATGCCTAGACCTGCCTCAGTTTACGCCAAATTACTTGGAGAAAAAATTAGCCAGCACGACACTGTAGTTTATCTTGTAAACACCGGATGGTCCGGTGGGCCATATGGAGTTGGAAAAAGAATCAAGATCAAGTACAGCCGTGCCATGATCACATCTGCTCTCTCAGGAGCACTGGATACTGTAAAGTATCGCCACGACGATTTATTCAATTTAGACATTCCGACCGAAGTGGAGGATGTTCCTTCAGAGATACTAGACCCAAGAAACACGTGGGCCGATGGGGATTCGTATGAATCATCTGCCAAAAAATTAGCTCAGATGTTTGTTGAGAACTTTAAGAAGTTCGATAATGTCTCGCCTGAAATTATTAAAGCAGGGCCAAAATCATCTGTTTAGATTACCTTCTTTTAACAATTCCAAAAATTCCGACAACTGATACAATCACTGCGATTATTCCGATTTGTTTTACCGGGATGTCCATGTCCAATCTTTGAATGTTTTCTGGAAGCGTGGTGATCTCGATTGTGTTGTATGCACTTGTCGTGTTTTCATTGGTTTTTATTTTAGCGTCGATCCAATACTCTGAATTCTCATAGATTTCCATTGTTGCTTTTTTGTTTGGCGTCATAGTTGTGGTTTCTACCTTGCCGTCTTTGCTATTTGTGACAGAAATTTTTGCAAAACTCCATTCGTCTGGATAAAAAATGTCAAAAGAGAGTTTTTGATTTTGCTGACTGACTGAAATCGAACCTTGCGTATAGTGTATCCAAAATGGGACGGTGTAGCGAGTACCGTCATGGCTGATGATTATTTTTCCTTCATGATCTCCAAATCTTTCTTCAGTCATGCTCATTTTGATTTGAAGAATATCCCCTTCAAGAGCATGTGTAAATTTTATGAATTCAGGCCCTTGAAATTCCACATCAAGATTATCCAGCGTTCCTTCAATCAGTTTTAATTTCAGATGTCTTTCAGAAACTAGGCTGTCTGATGATACATTGACTGCGAAATTCGGTGGCATGATGATCAATTTGGCCCCGTATGCATTTCCGACGTCTAGTCTTCCAGATCCAGCATCATGTAGGGAAAATTGCTGACCGTAGGCGTCAGAAACAGGCTCAACTGTTGTCAGTAACAGTGATTTTATTTCATGGTGGTGAAGTTGAGGATCTTTTTGAAGCAATAGCGCGGCAGCCCCACTGACGTGAGGTGCGGCAAAACTGGTCCCGCTTGTAAAATTGTACCCTGCATTGTTTTGGGTGGTATTGATGTATGCCCCAGGAGCTACGATGTCTGGCTTTATGTAAAATGGTGAAACCGGACCTCTTGAGCTAAAATGCACGACAAAGTCTGGATTGTAAAACAAATGCAAAGATGCAGTGTTGCCCTCCTTGATTGATTCTATGATTTCTAACCCTTCTTCCCTGTCAAGCGATACAGTCGGAATCTGGGGTGAATAATCCGGGTCAATAAATTCGTGAATCAGTTCTCCGAGAAAAATCCCTGGCGCATTATTGTAAACTATCATTGCTTTTGCCCCTGCATGCGCTGCGTTACTCTCTTTGATTGAAAAATACAGCATCTCTCCTTCAACATCGCTTCCTCTCTCAACAATCACTATTGCATCTTTGACGTTGAGATCCTCGTAGTCATCAACTTTTCCATATCCTGCAAAGACTATTTTTTCTGTTATTGGGTCTTCTAATTTTGTAGAACCGACCATTGGAATAACTGTGAATGGTTTTCCGTCAACTTCCAATGTTGCAACCAAGCTTGAAGTAAGATTGTTGTATGTTGCACCCACAGTGACAGAACCGTGATTTCTCCCAGGGCTTCCGATTGTATGCAATCCTGGACCGTCATTTCCAGCTGCAGTAACTACAAAAATTTCTTTTTCTAGTGCAAGATTAATTGCGCGTTCGATTTTTGAGTTTGTTTTGTTTACTCCCAAACTGATGTTGATGATATCTGCTCCATCTTCAACTGCCTTTTCAATCGCTCTAACTATCAAATCAGATGAAACCCCTTCGCCATCTTCTGAAACTTTGTATGCTAGAATTTTTGCTTTAGGCGCAACTCCAACTGCCTGTCCGTCAGCTGCAATCACCCCTGCAACCATAGTGCCGTGACCGTTGTTATCCATGGGGGGCTGACCCTCGTCAATGAAATTGTACCCTCCTATGACTTTGTCTTCTGGACCCCACCCAAACAAATCCAGATGATCGAAATCGACTCCTGTGTCTATCACCGCTATTCTAATTCCGGCCCCGTCAATTCCATCCATTCTGGGAATGTCGGTTCCAATGTACGGTACACTTTTGTCTAGATATGTTGTAATTTCATTTTCAGTTTGAAGTGTTTGAAACAACACCAGCCCTCCTGCCATCACCATGATTAATGAAAAAACTAGGAATTTCACAAATTTTTAACAATTTTTACAAGTAAAAATGAATTGCTTCGTAAAGCAATAAATTGAATTAGACTTTCTTTGAATTTATGGGAAAATACACTCTTCCTAAAATGCCATATGCTTATGATGCATTAGAACCTCACATTGATGCAAAAACAATGGAGATTCATCATACAAAACATCATCAAGCATACACTGACAAACTAAATGCAGCTCTTGAAGCATGTCCTGCTGGTATTCAAGAAAAGGATATCGTTGACATCTTGTCTGATATTAATTCAGTACCAGAGGCCCAAAGAGGCGCAGTTAATTTCAACGGTGGTGGTTATGATAACCATAGGTTATTTTGGAATAACATGAAACCAAACGGAGGCGGAGAACCTGGAGGATCTATTGCTGATGCAATTAAAGATTCTTTTGGAATCTTTTCTGACTTCAAAGAGAAATTTTCATCTACTACAGCTGTGATTCAAGGCAGTGGTTGGGGATGGCTAGTATACAATCCTTCTACAGGAAAGGTTGAATACAAATCAATGCCAAACCAAACTAGTCCAAGAACTGAAGGATTGGTACCATTACTTGGCTGTGATGTGTGGGAACATGCATACTATCTCAACTATCAAAACAAAAGACCAGATTACATCGCAGCATGGTGGAATGTGGTAAATTGGGATGAAGTAGAATCTAGATTCTCTAAAGCAAAATAAATCTAAACCTTTATTTTTTTTTATCTTTCTTAATCTATTTCTGGTCGGGTCTTTGAAAATATATGAATTAATTTATAACCATCCGGAAAATGTTTGTTGTACATGAGTGAAGAGCAGGCCGAGCAACTGATGCAACAAATGCAAATGCTTGAAACGTATTTTTCTGATTTATCTCAGAGAGAATACACTTTTGGAAATATTTTTCGAGAGGCAATTGCCTCCATCGAATCTATCAAGTCTCTTGGTAAGAACCCTGAATCAGAATCCTTGGTTCCGATAGGAATGGGTACGTACGTCCACACAAAAATTTCGTCTAATGCCAAAATCGTTATGAATATCGGTGCCGGAATTGCAGTCGAAAAAGATTTTCCTTCCGCAATTAACTACCTTGAAGCAAGAATCAAGGAGATTGAAATTGCATTGCAAGATACCGTTGCAAAAAAACAAGACGCTGCTGCCCGTTTGGAGCAAGGAAAAGCACAGATGAATCAAATGATGCAGGCTATGCAACAACCTCCAGCTTCAGGATAAACAATGTTTGATAAACTTCGAAGTGCATTTTCAAATGCAGCGAAAAGTCTTGGCGAGAAAGAACTTAATAAAAAAGACATAGAGAATATTCTTTTTGAATTGGAGATATCACTTTTAGAGTCTGACGTTGCTATGGAGGTAATTGATTCAATCAAATCAGATCTCAAAGAAAAATTAATTGGCTCAAAGGTTGACAAAAATGAAATTGAGAAATTTGTAAAAGACAGTTTGATCTCTAGCATCTCAGCGCTGTTTGACTCTGCAGGAAAAGTAAATATTTTTGAAAGAATCAATGAAAAAAAGAAACAAGAACAACCTTTTCTGATTCTCTTTGTTGGAATTAATGGAACTGGAAAAACAACCTCCTTGGCAAAAATTGCTCATATGCTAAAAGAGGCAAAATATTCGGTTGTAATTGCGGCTGCCGATACTTTTAGAGCCGGTGCCATTGAACAATTACGGGAACATGCAAATCGTCTAAATTTAAAAATTATCGCGCAAAATTACAATTCTGATCCTGCAGCAGTTGCACGAGACGCAGTTTTGTATGCAAAATCACACAAAACAGATGTCGTTCTAATTGATACTGCTGGAAGAATGCAGACAAGTGAAAACCTGATGCAACAAATTGAAAAAATTACCAAGGTTGTAAATCCTGACATGAAAATATTTGTGGGTGACTCCTTGGCTGGAAACGATACTGTAAATCAAGCTCGTGAATTCCACAAACATGTCAACTTTGATGCTTCGATTTTGACCAAAAGTGATGCTGATGCAAGAGGCGGTGCCGCATTATCCATCGTTAAAGTTACTTCTACACCTGTTCTCTACGTCGGTGTTGGTCAGGAATACACTGATCTCAAACCTTTCGACAAGGAACTTTTTCTGGAAACTGTTTTTGGCTCATTGGAAAATGTAACCATTACAAAAGACATTGAACCAACATCAGAACCCACACCAGAACCAACACCAGAACCCACACCAGAACCAACACCAGAACCCACACCAGAACCAACACCAGAACCAACACCAGAACCAACACCAGAACCAACACCAGAACCCACACCAGAACCCACACCAGAACCAACTTCAGATGATCCGTTTGACGGAATTAAGGATGACGACATTGCAACTTATTCTGATCTATTTGACATTCCTCCGCCCGAAAATGATACAGATGCAATCAATCTGGGTAACAAGATCCGCCAATGGATTAAAAATGACAGGCCTAAGCCTGGCAAATCAAATAATGTCAAAGACGAGGAAATACAAAAACATGATAAAGAAGAAAAACCTGAAAAGAAACGAGGGCGATTCGGATTCTTTAAGAAATGAAACTCAAAACCAAAGATTTACTCACTCTAGCGGAATTAACTCCAAGGGAATTTGCAGGATTAATTGACGACTCTATTAATTTAAAAAAGGAATTCAAACAGGGAGGAAACAAACCTGTTTTAAAAAACAAAACACTCGCGATGATTTTTCAAAAACCATCCACCCGAACACGTGTTAGTTTTGAAGTTGGCATGTATCATCTAGGCGGGCATGCGGTTACCCTTTCATCAAATGACATGCAACTATCACGTGGAGAATCAGTTGAAGATACTGCAAAAACTCTCTCACGATACTCTGATTGTATAATGGCACGTGTCTATGATCATAAATTACTTGAAACACTGGCAGAACATGCAAGTATTCCTGTAATTAACGGGCTATCTGATTCTTTTCACCCTTGTCAAATCTTAGCAGACTTTATGACGATTAAAGAGAAGAAGAAAAAACTCAAGGGGCTGAAAATCGCATGGATTGGTGATGGCAACAATGTATGCAATTCTATGATTTACGGTGCCGCATTATCTGGAGCCAATATGTCTATTGCAACTCCTAAGGGCTTTGAGCCCAACAAGGATGTTGTCAAAGAATCCCAGAAATCTACCAACATAGAATTAACAACAGATCCATTTACTGCATCTAAAAATGCAGATGTGGTAGCTGCTGACACTTTTTCATCAATTCACAATCTTGACAAGAAAAGATTGCAAAAATTCATGCCAAAGTATCAAATCAATGATAAATTAATGAAGTCTGCAAAGAAAGATGCGATCTTTTTACATTGTCTTCCAGCTAAGAGAGGACAAGAAGTAACTTCATCAGTAATTGACGGTCCTCAATCTGTTGTTTGGGATGAGGCAGAAAATCGTTTACATACACAGAAGGCTTTACTTACCGCTCTAATTCGCGCTTAACGTATATAAGAGCAGATTCGAAATCGGTTTCTATAGATGGCCTATTCAAAAATATTGAGAAGATTAAGAGAGGAAAAGACCAATTATAAAAAACGTGGAACCATGTTGATGGGCAAACGTGATTTTATCACTGTAAATATTACTAATGAAAATACTCAAGTACAAATTCTAAAACCTGGCATGACTGGTGACAAAGTTATCGCTTCTGCCCATTCTAGATATTTACTTGACAAAGGATGGAAAGGTTCTAGAAAAAGCGTATCTGCTGCGTATCTGACCGGTTACATGGCTGGCAAAAAGGCCTTAGGAAACGGTGCAAAAGATGCAATCATGTATACTGGAACTAGACGATATACTCAAAGAATGGCAGCTGCTCTGAAAGGTGTCATTGATGCAGGTATTCAGGTTCCAGCTGATCCAGAAACGTTCCCATCTGAAGAAAGAATTAACGGCGAACATCTTACAGTAAAAAACGAAGTTTCAAAAATAAAATCTTCAATTGATAGTGAGGTCAAACAGAAATGAGTCAGACAGCACAATCTAAACCTGGACAAGGAGGAAGAAGCAGAGGTCCGCCAATATATGGAAGAGGCCCTCCAGGAGGAGTTAAAGACGCACGTCCAAAACGACCAAGAAGAGAACCGGAAGAAGAAGTCTGGGTTCCAAAAACTATCTTGGGAAAACAAGTTGCATCTGGAGAAATCACATCCTTGGAAGAAATTTATGAATCAGGATTACGTATTCAAGAGTCTGGAATTATAAAGAAATTATTGCCAGACTTGAAAAGCGAAGTCGTCGATGTAGGTATTATTCAAAGAATGACTACAAATGGTCAATCAACTAGATTCAAAGCAATTGTTGCTGCTGGCAATGAGAACGGATACTTGGGTATCGGCCAAGGAAAATCAAAACAAATGAGAATTGCTATTGAGAAAGCAACCAGTCAAGCTTTTCTTAATGTCAGCCCTGTCAAAATGGGATGCGGCAGTTGGGAATGCAGATGTGATCAAAAACATTCTGTACCATTCAAAGTTAAGGGGAAAGGTGGCAGTGTTACAATTGAAATCATTCCTGCACCACGTGGATTGGGTCTTGTGGCAGGCGGTAAAATTAAACGATTATTGGAATTGGCAGGTCTTAAAGATGCATGGACTACGGCAAAAGGTTCTACTCCTACTATGAATTCCACTTCAAAAGCAGTATTGGATTGTCTTAGACAGACATTTAGTCAGGGTTGATAAATTATGGTTAACGCATATCTCGTTGTTAGAATAAAAGGCCAAGCAGATTGTCCGTATTGGGCAACAACCACCATGACTTTGTTAAAATTAGATAAAAAATACCGTGCAACTATTCTACCTGCCAAAGATAACACTTTGGGAATGCTGAGAAAAGTACAGCACTATGTGACCTGGACTGAAATTGATGCCTCTTTGGCAACCGAATTGGTGGATAAGAAAGCAAGAAAAGGTGGCTATCAAAAAATAACTGCTGATGATTTGAAAGAACTTGGATTTGCAAGTGCTGCAGAATTGGGAGCTGCTTTGGCTGAGGGTAAGGCAACTTTGTCAAAACTAAAGCCACTAAAACCTTGGTTTGCTTTGGCACCTCCAGTACATGGATTCAAAAGAAGTACAAAGAAACTTTATGGGCAGAAAGGTATTCTTGGACAAAATAAGGAACTTGACACTATTGTAAGGAGAATGATTTAACATGGCAACTAGATTACGAAAAACAAGACGACTTAGAGGCGGACGACACATGGGATGGGGACAAGTGGGCCAACACCGTGCAAGTGGTCACAAAGGTGGTCTTGGAGTTACTGGTATGAAGAAACATCATAGAAGTACTATGATAAAAGAAGAACCAGATCATTATGGACATGATATCCCTAAAACACCTCATCCAAATATTATAAAGAACTGGGCAGGTCTGAGAGATCTAGATGACCTGTTCATAAAGTTCGGCAAAGAAGAAGGAGGCAAAAAAATTGTTGATCTTGTAAGTGCAGGATACAAAAAACTTCTTGGCGGCGGAAAAATAACAAATGCATATTCCGTCAAAGTTGAACAATTTACTGCATCAGCTGAAGAAAAATTAAAAGCTGTTGGGGGAGAAGTGTTACCTAAGAATGGCTGAGGGTAGCTTAACTAACATTATTCGAAAAGTAGTTTTTAAAGCAGAACCATACTTACCGCAAGTTCCAAAACCTAAAAAGAAAATATCCCTTCAGGTTAGATTGCTCTGGTGCGGAATTGCACTGCTTATCTACATGATAATGGGTCAAACTCCTCTATTTGGAGCAACTGCGCCCCAATTTGATTTCCTAGCATTTGCTAGAGTTATTTTTGCATCACAACAGGGCACTCTGGTTGAATTAGGCATCGGGCCAATTGTTACGGCTGGACTTTTGATGCAATTATTGAGAGGTTCTGATATTCTAAAATTTGATTTCAAAAAACCAGAAGAGAGGGGAATCTTTCAGACTGCTACTAAACTTGTAACCTACATTGTAATTGTCGCTGAATCAATCGTGTATGCTTCGGCTGTTTATGGCCCTGGTGTTACAGAACCATATGTTCTGTATGTTCTGATTGGCCAATTAATGGCAGCATCTGTCATCATTATGTTCTTGGATGAAATGATTCAGAAAGGCTGGGGACTAGGTAGTGGAATCAGTTTGTTCATTATGGCAGGTGTTGCCCAACAGATTCTTTGGAGTATGTTCAGTCCGTTGCCTGCCGGGGATGGAGGGATGATTGGTATTGTTCCATACATTATACAATCACTAACTGGTGGTGGGGATATTGCAAATGTTCTATTTCGTGCAAATCAACTGCCTAGCGTTTTTGGACTGTTTCTTACTGCAGGAATATTGTTGATACTTGTATTCACTCAGGGTATTAAAATTGAAATTCCAATCGTTTCTACAAAATACAGGGGTTTCGCTGCTGTTTATCCTATCAAGTTAATGTATGTCTCAAACATCCCGGTTATTTTGGCTTCAGCACTTACTGCAAACGCTGTTTTCATATTTCAAATGTTATGGGCAAACATGAATCCGCGTAACAATAATTTCTTTATGAATTTTATATCTCAATTTGATCCTACAAGTCCTAACACTCCTATAGGCGGACTCATTTACTATGTCACTCCCCCAAGAGGTTTGGATGCTGCAGCTTTGGATCCAATGCGTGCAGTGGGGTATATTCTATTTATGATTGGAATTGTAATCGTATTTGGCAGGTTGTGGGTTGAACTTGGCGGCTTGTCTCCAAAGACTGCAGCTCAAAACTTGCTTGATGCAGATGTACAAATTCCTGGATTTAGAAGATCAAATGCGCCAGTTGAAGCATTGCTAAACAAATACATTCCATCAGTTACCATTATTGGCTCTGCAATTTTGGGTCTTTTGGCAGGTGTGTCTGATGTGCTTGGAGTCTTTGGATCTGGAATCGGAATTTTGCTTATGGTGGATATCCTCATCAACTATTACACACAGTTAGTTAGAGAACAGGTTGAAGTTGTTATGCCGCGTTTGGGTGCTTTACTTGGCAGAAAATAAAAAAATAGTGATGGTAGGAATTCCGGGAGTTGGAAAAACCACACTGCTGGCCAAAATGGTTGAAATTCTAAAAAACCATGAAAAAAATGTCAGCGTGATAAGTTTTGGATCTTTAATGTTTGATGTTGCTAAAGAAAACGGCCTTACAGACAGGGACGAGCTTAGAAAACTGCCTTTGTCCGAACAACAACGCCTTCAAAAAGTAGCAGCAGAAAAAATTGCTTCACACACTGAAGAAATTATAATCATTGACACTCATGCGTTTATCAACTCTCCTGAAGGATACTACTCTGGATTGCCAGAACACGTTCTTAAAATAATTAAGCCTACAAATTTTGTTTCTGTTTCTGCAAAACCTGAAGAAATTTACAACAGACGGATGAAAGATGATACTCGAAATAGGGATAAAATCACTTTGCCTAATATTAAAAAAGAACTGGATGTTCAATCTGGTATGATTTCTGCATGTGCCGTAATTACCGGAGCGCCAGTAAGACACGTGCTTAATGGTGAGGGAAAGGTTGATGAAGCGGCAGATAAAATCATTAGTGCGATGGGGCTATAAACAATGGATTTCAACTTTATTCTACTCTTTATCGATTCAATACATCTCCAGCTGCCTGATTTTCTAGGTGGTGGAGGAAGTCATACTTTGGGTAGCGCAGATCCAATGGTCAAGGGCGCAATTCTCACATTATTTGGAGTAACTGCATTTGGAGTCGTTCTTAATTTGTTCAATGCCGGAGTTAGAAAGAAGATGGTTGATCAAGTAAAACTAAAGCGAATCATGAAAGAAACCAAAGGATGGCAGAAAGAAAGAATGGCTGCCATGAGATCTAAAGATCAAGCCAAAATTGCTGAGTTGGGCAAAAAATCATCATACATGAACAAAATGTCCATGGAAATGATGCAGATGAACATGCGACCAATGATGATCACGTTTGTTCCGCTGATATTGATATTCTATCTGGTATTGCCTGTGTTATTCTCTTTCACTGTAGCTGTTTCTCCAATTTCATTAAATGTAATCCCTGGGGATATGTTCCAACTTACATGTACTGCAGAACAAGCATTAGATGCAGAACATGTTTGTTTTGGAAAAGAAAATGCATTGTATCTTTGGGCATGGTACTTTCTTTCATCCATTGCGTTTAGTGGTATGATCATGCGACTAACTAAAACATCGATGGATCTCAGTTGACAAAATCCATCGTCATTTCTGGTCCTCCTGCAGTAGGGAAAACAACTGTTGCTAAAGGATTGGCAGAAGAATTCCAATTAAAATATCTTAGTGGGGGGGACGTTCTAAAGGAGATGGCAAATGAACATGGATTTGACTCTAAAGGGGATGATTGGTGGGATACAGAGGAGGGAATGAAATTTCTTAGCCAACGTGAGCAAAATTCTGAATTTGACAAAAAATTAGATGAGAAACTCATCGCTCTTTTTGATCAAGGGGGAATGGTAATTACCAGTTACACATTGCCTTGGCTAATTGAAGACGGAATCAGAATTTGGCTAGATGGTTCTCATGAAAGTAGTACTAAAAGAATGCAGTCAAGAGACAATATGGATCCTAAAGATGCTTATCAAATAACAAAAGAAAGATTTGACAAGAATAAGGCATTGTACAAAAAACTGTATGATTTCGATTTCGGTGATGACAAATCCGTGTTTGATTTAATTATAAATACGGATAATTTAACGGCACAACAAGTAATTGATGTTACTAAAGAAACCGTGAGAAAATTACTATGACCCTTAAACAACTTGAAAATCTTGTAGAAATTGATCAGGATATCACTGATGATGCATATGGGACATATTATGATAAAAGAACTATTGAACAGTTACTAAATTATGGACTTATAATTTTGGATAAACCTCCTGGTCCTACAAGTCATGAAACTGTTGCATGGACAAAACGCCTCTTGAAACTTCCAAAAATCGGCCATAGTGGTACTTTGGATCCTCAAGTGTCAGGAGTTTTACCTTTAGGCTTGGGTGAGGCAACTAAGGCATTGGGGGTTTTACTATATGGCCCAAAAGAATATCACGCTTTGGGTAGAGTTCATTCCCTTCCATCCAAGGAAAAACTAAACGAGGTTGTTGAAATGTTTAGAGGGGAAATTTTTCAAAAACCTCCACAACGTTCAGCTGTTCTTAGACAAACCAGAACTAGAACCATCTATGAGTTTGAAGTCTTAGAACAAAAAGAAAGATTGCTTTTGACTAGAATTTTATGTGAAGCTGGAACATACATTCGAAAACTTTACTATGATATTGGAGAAATTTTGGGACCTGGTGCAACCATGATTGAGCTTAGACGAACTAGGGTTGACCAATTTTATGAGCGTGATGGTTTGGTGACATTGCACGAACTTGCAGATGCATTTGCACAGTGGGAGGAGAAAAAGGATGACAGTAAGCTTATGAAAATGATAAAGCCTGTGGAATTTGCCCTTAGTGAATTAAAGTCAGTTGTAATTAGAGATTCGGCAGTTGATGCGATGTGTCATGGAGCCCAACTGGCGATACCTGGGGTATTGCAAATTTCTAAAAATCTGAAAAAAGGGGACATTGTCGGTGTTTATACGCAAAAAGGCGAAGCTGTGGCATTAGCAGAAGCAACAATGTCCGAAGAGGAAATCCGTGATGCTACAAAGGGCTATGCGTTTGAAACTAAAAGAATCATTATGGCTCCTAACACTTATCCTAAAAAATGGAGAACAAAACCTACTCCCCCAAAGAATTAAAAAATCAGGAATTATTTTAAAAGAAATTGTTAGCAAAAAGTCTCATACTCTTTATTGGCATCGGTGTGGTTGCCGGTTTGGCTTTTGGGTTGTATCTTATTGATGTCAAAAATACCGGCCAATTAGTTTTTGTTGAAGGCTCTTCGATTTCTATAGTTACTGAAAAATTTGATTTTAAAAAAGGCGAGGAGATCACTATTCGAATTGTAAATTCTGGAACTACCCCATTGACTTTTTCTGACGCTTCTTACGGTCTTCGAATAACCGGATTATCTGGGATTCTGATATTTGCTCCTTGGATTTCGGAAGAAGTGATATCTAGTCTGGAACCTGGTGATGAAATTATTTTTTCATGGGATCAAATAAAGAATGATGGCGACGCATCTTTGGAAGGTCTTTACAAAATATCGGCAAAAGGAATTGATAATGAAGGAAATAATGTGGAAAAATTCATCACCATTACAATTTGGAAATAATTCTCAGTAACATAATTTATAATCGCATTTCACAGAATATCTTTGTCGCAAGACTTGTGCCGGGGTCGCCTAGCCTGGTAGGGCGCGCGCCTGGAAATTGTTTAACCATAAAGCGCGTTCTCGCAAGGGAACGGGAGTTCAAATCTCCCTCCCGGCGCCATTTTTTTAATTTGAATTAATGTCCTAGATTGTATTCAAGGATTGGATTTTCATAAATGCATTGGTTTTTTTACAAACAAAAAAATTGATTTTTATGAAAACACATGTTGGTTCTTCTGAAATTGCTCCACTTGAGTGGATGTCCATTAACCAGTTTCTACATGAGATAAAGGAAATTGATTCTCAATGCATATCTGTCTATTATCCATATGGCAAAGGACAAGAAACTATCTCTTTACTACACGAAACAAAGCGAAATGATGCCCTTGAAAGAATAGAATTAAAAATTGAAAATAAAATCACTGAACTTAAAAAAAATCCTGTCTTTGTAGGTAAATTTACAAAAACCTTGTGCATTTTTGGATGGATAAAAAATGGCAAAGTTAACCTCAAAGTAATTGGGACTTCAAAAAAACTTCCATACGTCTACATGGCAAGTAAAAAACCATTTATCAAACCATTCAATGATGTTTTAAAAACTAGTTATGATGTTTTGTTAGTAACTTTAGATCAAAAATCTGCAAGAATCCAAAAGTTTCATGGCAATCAAATAATTCAAGAAGCTAAACTTAGAATTGACTTGCAAGGTAGACACCGAAAAGGAGGACAAAGTCAAGGAAGATTCCTTAGGGCAAGACAAACAAAAATTCATGTTTTCTTTAAAAAAATAGCAAATAAAGTCAAAGAAATGGATTCAAATTCTTCACTAATTCTATTGGGCGGAATTGGTCCTGCAAAAACAGAATTTTATGACGAACTCGATTCAGAATTGGTGAAAAAATGTCGGTTTGTAGAAAATCTGTCGTTTACAACTTCTATGAAGGATATGGATGCAAAAATAATTCACCACCTGTATCAGCATAGACGAAAGTATGTTGTAGAATTAATTGAAAAATATGAAGAACTAGTCAAAGATGGATTAACTGCTAAAAGAAATGATGTAATTTACAAAGCATTAGAAATTGGAGCCGTAGACACCCTTATTGTTTCTGCAAATTATTACACTAATTCCCAATTCAAAAAAATTATAAAAATGCTAGAGATTGCAAAAAACACTTCCTCCAAAATAGAATTTGCAGTTTCTCCAAACATAATAAAAAAACTGGATATTGATAATTCGGTTTTGGCGATTCTTAGATATAGAATAACATAATCCTCGTTTATTCTCTAGATGTTGATTTACTGGATTTTTTCTATAATTTCATTGAATTTCCACGGGCCGCATTTTGCTTCATGATCTTCACTACCAAATAGCCCTTTTTCGTTAAGGTGATTTACAATGTGTGCTGAAAATGGCAATGCACCTGTTGCTCCTGGCGAATTATAGTTCAAAATATGAAACGACATATCGCCTTCTACTTGAATTACGTCTGGTACGAATTTCCCATTTTCATCAATAATTGATGATCTTATTCCTGCTGTGCCTTTTTCAGTTATTTTACTTGCTTCTATTTTTGGCAGGAATTTTTTTACTCTGTCAACCATTGCTGTTTTTGACATCGACGATCGTATCTCATTCATTGCAAGTTCTTGAAATTGTTTATCAAAAATTGCTTTTCTTGCACCTGAACCTAGCATCTCTAACATTTTTGGAATGAACTCCTTGATATTTTCTGATTTGTTATATCCATACGGGCTAAAAACTGGAACTGCATTTGGTCCAATTTCACAACTGCCATCTACTCTGAGAATCCAGTGTGGATCTAAGAACGGGTATTCTGGAAATTCAGGAACAGAATACACGCTGGATTTTGTAAGATTGTTGTATTCGTTAGGGACTTTCCAATATTCTCCTCTAAAATGCACGTCTGTAAATTTTTTTGCCACTCCGACATCGTGTGCAATATCTACGGCCTCCCCTCCTGCGGCATTGATTAAAAATTTTGCACGGATTTCACGGTCACCGTTTAACGTAATTGCCCACATGTCTTTTTCTTTTCTTATCTTTGTAACTCTTGCATCTAACAAAAACGTTGTACCGTTCTCTTTGCTGTCTTTCATTATTGAATTTGTCAGTAGGGAATAATCAGTTGATGCATCTTTGTAAACACGCAATGCTGATTCACATTTTATTTCTGGCTCTATTTTTTTTAATTCTTCTTTGTTCAACAACTCGATGTCATTGTCTTCTAAACCGTTCTGTTTCCCCCATTTAAGATATTTTTCAAGAACATTGATTCCTTTTTCATCTAAAGCAACTTCAACAACTCCATCTTTTTTAAATGGCAGTTTTTTTAATTTTGCATACACTTCCCACATCTCATAACCCTGAAAAGCTGATTTTGCAAACAATTTTTTCTTTTCTGGGTTGTATAGATATGGGGCATGAACTTTCCCTGTATTCCTTCCACTTGTATGAAACGCAACATTGTGAGCTTGTTCTATAACTGCTATTTTTTTAGATTTATTTAGAAATGACAAAAAATACGATATGGATGTTCCAAGAATACCTCCACCAATAATTATTAAATCAAAACTACGTGCCA
>Ga0299912_10000824_pt1 | contig 25376 bp, 30 predicted proteins | sample RVTome_2_FD_207667 | JGI IMG/M metagenome (GOLD analysis project Ga0299912, IMG submission 207667) | Soil microbial communities from uranium-contaminated site in the Upper Colorado River Basin, Wyoming, United States - RVT95D214 (version 2) ... | reverse complement strand
AATGAGTTCTTTCGGGATGGTCGGTAGCACCGACGGCTTCTTCTTGCTCGTTTTGCTTGGCATACATGCTCCTTTCTGGTTTCATGTTATGCCTCAAACACAAAATTTATGACAGGCTCCCGCGTCCCCAATCTGCAGGTGTTCTTTTCCAGGCAAGGAACAAGTCTGCCCATTAGTCATATGCCCGAGGACTACTCCCCTGGCGATTTGGTCACGTGGATGCTTCCAGGGAATCTCCCGCATATTGGGATAGTCACCAATAGGATGTCGGCAACGACAGGGAGCCCGCTCGTGGTTCATAACATTGGCTTGGGCCCCAGCCTGGACGACATGCTTTTCTCGTACAAAATAACGGGCCACTATCGGTATGTCCCGCAAAAATACGCCGATGTAGGCATACGGACGCGCTAGCGCGCGCTTCTTCTCAAAGCATCCCGGATGGAATCGGGTTGCGGCTGCCGTATCAGGAATAGCATGAGCAAATCAAAGAAAATTCTGCTTTCGATTGTCGCGATACTCACGGTTGGATTCCTTGTCCCGGAAAGAATGACGATTCCCGTCGCGGGTGCGTCCAGGAACGATTGGAATCAAAAGTCCTTCTGGTTCGAGCCCTGGGGTAGCTCCGGCGTTCACAAAGGCATAGACATATTCGGCAAGATGGGCACCGGCGTCGTGAGCACGACGGACGGTGTTGTGCTTTATACGGGTCAGGTTGCCAAAGGCGGCAATGTCGTTGTCGTCCTGGGGCCGAAGTGGCGCGTCCACTACTTTGCGCATCTGGACGCCATAAGTACGTCGATGTTCAGTCTGGTTGGTTCAGGCGAACTGATTGGAACAGTGGGTGACAGCGGCAATTCCAAGGGTAAGCCGCCCCATCTGCATTATTCCATCGTTCGTCTGATTCCCGCCCCTTGGGCGATGGACAGCGCTACTCAGGGTTATAAAAAAGCCGTGTTTATCGACCCAAACAGATATTTGGGTGGATAGGCATCGAATCTACCCAGTTCCGCAGCCTGCGGCCTATCGTCCCCAAACTCCCGCTGCCATTCACCTTTCCACCGTGCCGCGCCGGCTCCATGGGGCCGGGCGCCAATAGCTTGCCCGCCGGTACGAACCGATGACTGCCGCTATGGCCAGGGGAACGGCAGCGAGGCTGTTGGCGCAGAACGTACGCGTCCTGCGGCTGATGCGGGGATGGTCGCAGGGGGTGCTGGCCAAGGCGGCGGAGCCGGACCCTGCGGCGCTGGGGGCGCAACTGCTGCGCAAGATGTCGAGCGAATTAGCCAAGGAAAAGGACTGATATAGAACTCGTCAAAGCCGGGCGGCGGATACTGAATAAGCGGCTCGCTTGGGAGGGCTAAGGTTGTCCTCCCAAGCTCACCATGGTATAGAAATCACCACCCAAGGATGAAGTCTTCACCCCGTAACAAGGAGAAGTTACGTGCCCCCGGTTATTCCTGCATCACATTCATCTCACCTGCACTATTGCCGGTACGGAATATCGTGCTTCGTCAGTCGGAGAGACGGGCGGCTCACCGCGCAGTCTGCAATTAATAGTTATAAAGTGGGCGGTTCCGGTGTGCATCCGTCCGATGGATCCACTTCTTTATGCGTAGGTAGACAAATACTATGAGTGAAAGGATCGAATTCGCAGAATCAGACGAAGTAGAGAAGTGCCGTAGAGAAATGCAGCTTATTTTTAATGTGATCGAGCCCGATCCAGAATATCAGCCTATGTTCGTATCTGACGAGGCGAATTTCTTCGACATATCAGGCCTAAATGAAAATGAAATTGAGGCTAGGTTGCGGTTCTACTTCAAAGGAGAATTACCCGCACCGCTCAGCACGCCGATTTGGCAGTTCATTTACATCGTAAAAGCGCGCTACCCTGGATGGCCCGATGACTGGCCTCCGGAGCATTAGCGCAAAACAAAACGCCAAACGGCCGTTTGATTGCAGAAAAAAGAAGCGCAAACAAAACCGGCCGACGCAAAAACTGCCAAGATTACTTTGGCATTGAACAAATCCGCTTCAGGGACGCTTTTGGGGAATCATGACCAAAAATACTTTCACTGCTTTTCCGCTTTTGCTTTGTATGGCGGGCTCATTCATTTTAGGAAAAACATTCGGCACTTATTCCCATAGTGTGTTGCAGGAAAGCCAGTACCCATTTTACTTGCGCGAAATCTTGGCCAAGAACATGCCGACTTGCAGCGATTATAGGAGCATATCTAATAGTGGCGACAGGATGGAGATCAAAACTCTCGAGGGTGAGAATAACGAGCGCGTAGTCATGGTTGCTACGGCAGAAAAATCACAGGCCGATATAAAGCTCCTGGTCTCAATTATTAATATGCGGCATGAGCAGTATTTTGACGAAGTGTTTCTTGATTGCCCACAATGACAGTGGCGGCCGAAACAGAGCTACGTAACTGCCCTATGATCATAGGTTAATTGGATGTTACTGGTATGAGATTACTCGCTCTTCTTTTTGTATTAATGTTGCCTGCTTGTTCCGAGGCTCTGGATATCGAACCAACCAAGTGCTCGTACTCAGATGAGAGTGTTGTGTCGCAGGTAACAAAAGGCGGGGAAATTATACGATATGACTCTACCAGAGAGTCTGCTGAGGACGGAGATGAGAGGGTACTGAGAGAACACTTGACGCTCGCGAACGGTGATGAGATCAGCATGGTTCAATCGTATTGTTATGTTTATGGTTACGATTTGAAATATCACCTATCAGGTGAGAAAAGTGCTACCAGCCTTGTAAAAATTCTACCAACTTTGGACGATTTGATTTCTAAATCTTATGCCAGTGAGTATTTAACAGAACCCCTTTCTGAGATAGTTTTAGAGTCGCTAACGATACAACAGAAGATGCTGAAGATGCCTTTCACACAGGGATTGCCAAACCGTTACACTTCAACTTCAGAGTTTGTTGGATATTTCATCGAATATAAGCCTCTTGAGAAGGATAAGAAGTTTAGTGCCGAAATCAGAGTGCATATTGATGTTGGTGGGTTGGACTAGCCGGCCAGGAACGGGATATCACTGGCCGGGAGAAGCACGGTTCAGCCAAAAACGAAGGACAGGCCCGCCAATCCGAGCAACAGGCCCTGGGCGGCGAAAAACGCCAATTGCCGCCGGGCCAGCGTGATCGTGCCCTGAGCGCGTGATTCCCAGTCACGGCCTGCGATCGGTGCGGCCTTGCCGAACAGGCGGCCGATTCCGCGATCCAGCGCGTCAAGGTCGAGCCTGCCTTCGGCGATGCGCTCAAACAGATGGAGATCGAACCTGACCCTCAGGGCGAAGTATTTCTCTATCAATCCGACGAAGAGCGAGATGCCGATCAGGGTGCCGCGTGCCCCTGCGTCCGGCACAGGGGCGATGAGCAAGGGCGTCAGCGCGATGCAGGCGCCGAGCAGCAGCACGGTTGCGGCGCCGTCGACGCCGCCGCAGGCACGCAAAAACGGGGTCAGGACGTGCACCTCGGGAGCAGTGCGCAAAGGCTCAGCCATGTCAGGCCACCGCCTCGGCAAGTGCAGCGCGATGCGCTTGCGATAACACGACGCGCCATTGGCGGGCGAGCAGGCGTTCTGCCTCGGCGATATCGCGTGCATGTCCATGGTTGACCATCCAGGCAATAACGGCCGCGGCACTGCGTGAAGCGCCCAGGGCGCAATGCACGAGTACCGGCCCTGCTGCCCGCGCTCGCTCTATGGCCTGGGCGGCATGGCGCAGGGTCTGCGCATCCGGTACGACAAAGTCGAGCAGAGGAATATTCTCGTAGTGCCCCCTGCCGGCACGGGCGGAAAACTCCGCCGTCAGATCCACGATCGCGGGCCAGTGCCGAGCTTCGCTGTGGCGCGGCAGGCGGCCTATGAACACGTCGGCGGCGACCGGCACTGCCGCCGGCCGGACGGCGGTGTGCATCAGGTAGGAAAACCAGGAGCCGAGCAGGTAAGGTGCGAGCAGCCAGCGTGCCGCGACGCTGTGGCACCCCGCCTGTTTCTGGAACACGGCCACGCCAAACGCCAGATAGGCGCCTGCGACGATGAAGAGCGCCGTTGCCGGCCATAGCAGCAGCCAGGCCCAGTTCTGCCACCACACCGCCATTGCCACGCAGGCGGCAGCGCCGAGGGCGTAGCGTATGCCGAGCCTGCGGCGGACGGCGTTCTGCGTCAGCCCGGCGAAGCGGAGCGGCCGCTCACCGTCGGGCAGCAGGTACAGACAGACCATGCCGGCAGCGACGCCGGTTGCCACGTCGATGAAGTGGTGCTGGTACACCAGGACCACCGATAGCGCGATAAGCGTGAACCACAGGTGCAGCATGTGACGCCACGGCGCCGTGAGGTGGCGCGCGTATATCACCCACAGGAGCATGAGCAGGCTGATGTGCAGCGAGGGCGCCTGGTTGAACGGCTTGTCGAAGCCGGTCAGGAGTGCAAGCAGGTAGCCGTTGAATCCATCGACCGCCGGCCGCGCGAAGGAAAACTGCATCGGAAACAGAAGAAAGCCCGCGGCGGAGATCAGGATGGCGGCAATGATGCGTTGTGCGTGGCGGTCCAGTTCGAAGCGGGTGGTGCAAACGAAGACCGATGCCGCGAAGAAGACGTCTATGGACATGTACGGCAGCATGAGCTGCGGTAGGAACGGCAGATGCTGCTCCCAGGGAAAGTAGAGCGAAGGCACATCGCTGCGCAGGGAGGTAAACCAGTTGGTGAACCCATAGACGATAAAGAAGAACGGGCCGAGAAAAACCATCCACAGGGCGGCGGCCTTCCATGGCCGTCCTTCGTGTTCGGGCGCAGCCATCGCGTCAAGCACGGCGGCGTGCGACGGAGACGGTGAAGATGCCCCAGTCGTCGGCATATTCGTCCACCTTCTCGAAACCGGCGGCGTCGACGAGCTGGTCCATTTCGGCCTGTGTCCGCCGGCGCATGATCCAGGGGCGTCCGTCGCGGTGGCTGGTGAGCACCCGGGCGATGAATTCCACCTGCGGATGCCAGGGCTGGTTGGTGTAGACAAGGTAACCGCCTGCCTCCACCGCCCGCGCCAGACCGCTCAACGAGGCCCGGACCGGCGCGTTGTCGGGAAACAGTTCGTACAGCCCGGAGACCACCGCCAGCGTGGGACGTGGCGTTACGCCGGCGAGGGACTCTTCATCGAAGGCGTCGCCGCGCTCGAACCGTGCCAGCGAAGTCATCTCCTTTTGCCTGATCAGCCGCGTCCCCGCCGCCACGTTGAGCTCGCTGAAGTCGCGCAGCAGCACGGATTCGATGTGGTCAGGCATACCGTCCAGTGCCTCGAGAACGTAGCGCCCGTGGCCGGCGGCGATGTCGAGTATCCGTATCGGGCTGCCGGCGTGTACCAGCTTCGCCACGGTTTCGCGCAGTGCGCGCTCGATGTGCTGCTTGCGTACCCGGATGCCGCGCCAACCAACGGCGTTCAGATAGAACCAGTCGATCAGCCTGCCCAGCGGGGTAATGCCTTCGGCACGATTGCGGTAGACATAGTCCAGCGTGCTGCCGGAATCGAAGCCGGTGGCAAATCCCAGGCTCACGCCGGACGACAGGCGGCCGAAGCTCGCCATGTTGGCCCGTGCGGCCGCAAACACCAGGCCTTTTGGCGACCATGCCGGTAACGGCGTGGCGAGCGCCTGGTATTCGTTCCAGGTGTATCCGGCCTTGTCGGCATCGAGCAGGCTGGGAGCCGCGGCCGGTGCGGCGTACAGCCGCTCGATGAAAGCACGCGCCCGGTCCAGCGCCAGGTGACGATCTTTCTCACCGAGGGTGTCGTGAAAGAAGTCCTTGAAGACGTGTTTTTCTTTCAACTCCGAGCCCAGTCGATCGAAGAAGTCGTGCTGCGGCTTATGGTGTACGACCCAGTCTGCACCGGAGATCAGGAGTTGCGTGGGGGTCTGTATCGCGCCGGCGTCGGCGACCAGGCGCTCGGCGGTATCGTAGAGCTCCAGCAATATGTTGGCGGCGATGGGGCGGGTGATGAGGGGATCGCTGTTGTACGACGCGATGCGTTCGGGATCGTGGGTGAGGAACTTCGCCTTGACATAGGAGTTGACGAAAAACTTTCCGCGCAACGCCTGCATCATCCTCAGTCCGGGACGGGCGAACGGCACATACAGCTTCACCTTGAACGCGGGCGACGCCAGCACCATGCCGCGTATGCGCGGCGCGTAGTCATGTACCCAGGCCGCGGCGAGCACCGCCCCCACGCTCTGGGCAACCACGACGATGTCGGTGATGTCGATGGCGTAGTTGGAGCAGATGTGGCGGATGAAGGCGTCGACGTCCTTGATGGACGTCCCGATACCCGGCGAATAGCCGCGTTCGCCGGGATTGCGGCCGTGGCCGCGCGCGTCCCAGGCGAACATGGCGCAGTCATCGAGATTCAGGCCGTCGACCACATGTTGCAGGCGCCCCGAGTGTTCATGGCCGCGATGAAATATCACGATGGCGCGCTTGCCTGAACCCTGTGCCGGCCAGTGCCGGTAAAACAGCGGCGTACCGTCGAACGAGGTGAATTCACTTTCCTGTGCCTGGCGCATTATGGTCCTCCTTGAGCTTGTGTTCGGTGTCTGGTGCGTGTCCATCCCGCAACGAAAGGAATCGGTCGGTCAGTTGCTGCATGTATGCATTCTTGTTCTCGTCGTAGCCGAGCGCCTTGCCGACATATACGTCGACAAAGAGCGGCAGCGGTATGAGCGCGCCTTTCGGCATGGAGCGGCCCAGGCCCGACATGAATACCGGCGTTACCTCCACGTCGGGAAAGCGGCGCACCAGGTGCCAGATGCCGGACTTGAGTTTCGCCAGTTCCTCCGCCTCGCCGCGCGTGCCTTCCGGGAAAAGAATGAGGATGTCGCCGCGCTCGAGGGCGGCGTAGCAGGCCGCTAGCGGATCCTGGCCGGCGTGGGCGCCGCGCAGCACCGGCACGATGCCGACGACGTTCTGCGAGAACCAGGCCAGCCAGCGATGCTTGAGGAAGTAATCGGCGGCGGCGGCGGGGCGGACCGCCGGTATTGTCCGCAACGGAAACAGCGAATAGAGCGCCAGGATATCGAGGTGGCTGTTGTGGTTGGCCGCGACGATGGCGGGCCCGCGCCGGGGCAGGCGGTCGCGGTGGCGCACGAGCAGGCCGAGCCAGAACAGGGCAACCGGATAGGCCACCAGGACGACGAATAGTTTACGCAGCATCTGCGTGGTGGCCATCAGTAATGCAGGTAATAGATGAAGTGGAAGAACAGCGGCGCGGTGTAGGTGAGCGAATCGAGCCGATCCAGTATGCCGCCGTGTCCCGGCAGCATGGCGCCCGAATCCTTGACGCCGATGTCGCGCTTGACCGCGGATACCACGACGTCGCCCACGAAACCGGTGAGGCCGATGAGCAGGCCCGCTGCCAGCGCCTCCCATTCGTTCAGCGGAGTAAGCCAGGGGGCCATGGCCCACGCCGCCAATGTCGTGGTTGCCGTGCCCCCCAACAGCCCGGCGACGGTTTTTCCGGGGCTGACCTTGGGAATGACCTTGCGCCGGCCGAAGCTCTTGCCCCAGACGTATTGCGCCACATCGTTCAACTCGGTCAGCACCACCAGGAAGAACACCAGCATCGCCCCGGTTACCGTTGCCCCGCTGCCGGCGCGGTCCGGCAAGGCCAGCAGATAGGCGATGTGGCTCAAGCTGAACACCGTGGTCATCAGGCCCCAGTGCAGCGTGCCGGCGGCACGCAGGAAGCCGTTGGTCTCGCCGATCATCACCATGCGCGTCGGCAGGAACAGGAACACGTAGACGGGAATGAAGATGATGAACATGCCGTACCAGGCGACGCCGACCCAGTAATACTGGAGCGGTATCGCCAGGTAGGCCCACATCAGTACGCGATAGTCGGCGCGCCGCGTGGGCACCAGCGTAAGGAATTCCTTGAACGCCAGAAAACTGACCAGGCCGAAGATGGCGATGCCGATACTGCGGCTGGAAACAATCGCTGCGATGAACACCGCGATGATCACCCACCAGGTGCGCACCCGCAGCCTGAGTTCCGTATAGGAACGGTCGGGATGGCGGAATACCAGCCAGGCAACGAAGAGGGTGGCAAGGCCCAGGGCGCACAGCAGGCCGGCCAGCCCGAGATGCAGCGGATTCGACCACCAGCCGCTCATGCCAATTCCGCCAGCGCGCCTTGCGCACGTCGTGCGACGGTGATCAGCGAGAGTATCGCCGCCGCCAGCAGAGCCAGGTTGAGCAGGCCACCGAGCGGCACCCCGAGCCCGACCAGCAGCCCCAGCAGGCCGAACAGGAAAGCGCGGTCGCTTTTGCCGAGCGGGCCGTCATAGCGGCGCGAGGCGCCTATCGCGAGGCCCGTCACCCCGGTCATTTCAGTCAACGCCGCCAGGAGCACCGTGATGACCACCAGCGCGGCATTGGCTTCCGGAAGCAATGCGAAGGGCAGGTACAGGGCCGCATCGGAGGCCACGTCGGTGATTTCGTTGAGTATCGCCCCCAGCGACGATTTCTGGCCGTGTTCGCGCGCCAGCATGCCGTCGATGGCATTGAGCGCCATGCGTACAAACAGAAATACGGGGAGCAGCAGGAACAAGCGGTGTGCGGCCGTGACGGCGAGCACTCCGCCGAGGACCATCGAGCCGGCTGCTGCCGCGAGCGTGACTTGGTTGGCCGTGATGCCTCGCCGTGCGAGGAGATTGGTTAGCGGCCGCAACAGTCCCTGGAAGCGCGGCTTGAGGTCATACAAGGTAGCGATGATACGTGCCCTCCAGGAATCCTTCCTAATGCGTCCCTTTTGCCGACGGCGAGCGGCATAACGCCAAGGCGGGGAGTCTAGCGGCTGTGTATGCAACAGCGCAAGCACCGGACTATGTCAGCCATTCCGGACATGTGGTGAGTCTCTCCATTTGGCGTCGCGCTTTTTTCCGATCACGCGGCCGGGGTGGCGCAGATGATCGAAATCGCTGCCGCCGCCATGTACCGCGCAAGCGCGCCTTCCGGCGAAAAGGAGTTCGTATGGTGATCCTGACCAGGAAGGTGGGGCAGGCCGTCCGCATTGTGCCGGACGCAGACCTCGGCCCTGCAATGCCCGTCGGGGAGTTGTTCTTCCACGGGCCGATCAGCGTAATCCTTGCCGGCACCGGCGAAGGACAGGCGCGTTTGCGGAGCCCGAGCATTGCGCTTTTCTGTCGCAGATACCTCTGCGCTCGTGGCCTGTCCAGATCCGATATTTATTGCGCCATTGGTCTACAGTGTAGAAATTGCCGCGCAACCCGTCGGTACGTAAGGAGAGTACATCGAGTCGAAGCCCTTACTCAGGATGTTCCATTCAAACGGAGGTGAGAGTTATGGACGGAGGGTTGATATTAGTAATCGCAGTATCGATTATCGCCACAGTGATTGTAGCGGTGTATTACATATGGTCGTGGTGGTTGAAAAAAAAGTCAGCCTCCCCTCCCAATCCACCCGAAAAAATAGAACCACCTGAACCACCAGAAGAGCAGCCCACGCCTCCACCGCCAGAGGCACCGCCTGTCAGGAAAATCCCGGAATATCTTGGCAACTCTAATACCATGGAAATTCACGATCTGCGTAATCTGAAACCAGCCTGTCAGATCGAGCGGATGAATTACGAGAACAAGATATTCTTCGATAACTTCGAGGAAGCCAAGGAGGCCATGGAAAGCAAGGGGTATAACGGCTGCAGGTGGTGCTTAAGCCAGTATCATACTGACTAGGGAAATCGCAGGATCAGGCCTTGCCTTTGTATTTCGAAGCCGCTGCTCCTGTCTAGTAACGGGAAAATAAATCTGTCTCCTTCTCTGGACATTGCCGCCATGTGCCGCGCCAAGCGCGCCGGCACATGGCGGCTGCCAGATCGCCCGATGACGAAAAGAAGTTCGTATGGCGATCCTGACCAGGAAGGTAGGACAAGCCATCCCCATTGTGCCGGACGCAGACGACCCCGTAACGCCCATCGGTGAATTGTTCATCGACGGCCCCATCAGCGTAAGCCCGGATAGGGGCGCCAGCAGTGCCGGTCCATGGCCAGGGCTGCAACGAGGGCGGCAAGAGGTTGCCATCGTGTCCATGTCGTTGTAATTCACCGGGCTTTTGTCATACTCAAGCTCTGCTGTACCAGGGAGTGAACTTTATCTCGGACAGGGAGGGTTGCCTTCATGAAAAGACTCCATATTTTGTTTGTCGTCGCGCTGGCTTTGAGCGGTTGTGCCGGTATCGATATCCACGGAACAAGCTACGAAAAACGCGCTGTCGCGCTGCAGCAGATGATTGTCGAAATCCAAACCGCTCTGGTTCTCGTAAGCCAGGAGGTGGAAAAGAAGACCGATCTCAAGCTTGGCAGTGCGTCGCTGTCCCTTGGCACGGCGCTGGGGAAGTCTGCGGAGGGAGGTGCCGAATTGCTGGTGGTCTCCGGCAAGGCATCAAGATCGGATGAAACATCCGACAAGCTTGCAATCAAGCTGGTGCCGATGGAACGGATGAAGATGGCAGCGGAGGTTCCCGAGAAGACTCTAAGCGAACGCCTGGCGATGTCTATAGTTTCCGCCGTTGAGGGCGTTTCAAAGGCCGGTGCCGGTAAATACCCCATGTCGGTTGAGAAGCTCACCATTGAGATGGGTATAACGACCAAAACTTCCGCGTCGGCGGGTGGCGGCCTGGAGCTGGAGGTGATTCCCCTCTCCCTCAGCGGCAAGGGCACCTATTCCAAGTCGGACTCCAGTATCCTCTCGCTGGAGTTTGTGCAGAAGAGATAGCGGGGAGCAATCTGACCATCTGACCCCACAGAACCAGCATCTGTGTTTTGAACCCACTTAAAGTTAAACTGTAAGGGAGGACGAGGGCCATGAAAGGAAACAGCGCGCTTCGCTGGAAACGCGGTCGTCTCAGCGGCGGAATCATGCTCATTGCACTGGCCGGCTTCCTGGCGGCCTGCGGCGGCGGCGGAGGCGGCACCGCAGCCACCGGACCCACGGTCACTGCCGTCACTCCCCCCGCAGACACCACCGGCGTGGCGCCGACGACAACGGTAACCGCCAGTTTCAGTGAGGACATGTTCGCCAGCACCATCAATGACGGTACGTTCACCGTTGGCAACGGCAACGGCGCGGTGGCAGGGACGGTGAGCTTCGACGCGATAGGCAACGTCGCCACCTTCACCTCGACCGGCCGGCTGGCGCTGCTCCAGGAACACACCGCGAGCCTGAGTGCCGGCATCACCAACCTGGCCGGCGGTGCCCTGGCCCCCACCAGCTGGTCATTCACCATCGGGGAAGGGGCATGGGGCACCCCCGCGCTGATCGAGACCTACAACGGCGGGAGTGCGACCTACCCGGACATCGCCATGGACGCCGGCGGCAACGCCCTGGCGGTGTGGTCGCAGTCGGACAGTATCCGCCAGAGTATCTGGGCCAACCGCTACACGGTCGGCAGTGGCTGGGGCACAGCCCAGCTCATCGAGATTGACGACGCCGGAGATGCAGGTTCGTCGCGTATCGTCATGGACGCCGGCGGCAACGCCCTGGCGGTTTGGTCGCAGTCGGACGGTACCCGCAACAACATCTGGTCCAATCGCTATACGGCGGGCAGCGGCTGGGGCACGCCGGCGCTCATTGAGACCAGTGACGCCGGCAATGCTTTCAACCCGGCAATCGCCATGGACGGCAGCGGCAATGCGCTCGCGGTGTGGAATCAGTTTGACGGCGTCCGCAACAACATCTGGTCCAACCGCTACACGGTCGGCAGCGGCTGGAGCGCGGCCGAACTCATCGAGACTTTCAATACCGGAAGTACCGATTTGCCGCGTATCGCCATGGACGCCGGCGGCAACGCCCTGGCGGTTTGGTCGCAGTCGGACGGCACCCGCTACAACATCTGGTTCAATCGCTACACCGTCGGCAGCGGCTGGGGCACGGCCCAGCTTATCGAGACCGACGATGCCTCGCATGCCTTTTACCCAGACATCGCCGTGGACGGCAGCGGCAATGGGGTGGCGGTGTGGAAGCAAAGCGACGGCACCCGTTACAACATCTGGTCCAATCGCTACACGGCCGGCAGCGGCTGGGGCACGGCCCAGCTCATCGAAACCGACAATGCCGGACCTGCAGATTTGCCGCGTATTGCCATGGACGCCAGCGGCAATGGGCTGGCGGTGTGGCATCAGTCCGACAACACCCGCTACAACATCTGGTCCAACCGCTACACCGCCGGCAGCGGCTGGGGCGCGGCCCAGCTCCTCGAGAGCAACGACGTCGCAACTGCTGCCTACGCCGAGATCGCTATGGACCCCGGCGGCAACGCGCTGACGGTTTGGTCGCACTGGGACGGCGCCCGCGCCAACATTTGGTCCTGCCGCTACAGGAGCGGCAGCGGCTGGGGCACGGCCCAGCTCATCGAGACTGACGATGCCGGAGACGCCCTTTCAGTACAAATCACCATGGGCAGCAGCGGTAACGCATTGGCGGTATGGGGGCAATCCAACGGCGCCATAGACAATATCTGGTCCAACCGTTTTGAATAGGACGAGGGAGAGACGGAAGGTGTCACGTATTCAGAATCATGGCCGTATCACGGCAGCCGTGCACTCAATGCACGTGCCGCGAAGCAACCAGTGAAAGGGCGCAGCGGCTGAGCGCGCATGGCATAGCGTCACCGAGGTGACGTCGGACAGCAGTTCGTTGGGCGGCCAGCGCCGAGAGCACCGCCCAGATACATTGACTAGTGTCATGTGAGTGACTAAGGTCATTCGAGAGAGTGTTCTATGGAGAGAACCATGTTCTTGCACGAAGGGAATTCGGGCACTGTATTTTTCTGCTGCGTACCGCGCCTGCCGTCCAAACGGCGCCCTGCCGTTTCCCTGAAAGTACTCCCCATGGAATGTTCCTGGGCGGTCACGGCCGTCATGTTGCCGGTGCCGTCTTGACGGCCTGTGCCTGCGCATACCCGATACACCTTACTACAGGAGGAGACGTCGACGACAAGCTACGTACCAGGATGTATGCAGTCAAAGAGGGAACGAACCAGCACGTATTCAAATAAGGGAGTATTTGCAATGAACAAGCAAGTGGAAGCAATGACCGGACTTTTCATCGTCAGCTATGAGATCGGCGGCCAGATGCCGGGTGCGCCATTGTTCAAGGTGAACTTCAGCGTCTACACCCCCGGTGAAACCGTGTCGGGCATGGGACATATCACGCAGGCGACCAATCCGCCGCTGGATATCGCCACCAACCTGAGCGGCCAGTATACCTATATGTGTGTCATGCCCAAGAATTGCCAGATCCTGGTCACCGCAACCGGTCACCCCATGATCAAATGGCCGCAGGGTGGTGGCATTGGCCCGGTCATTCCGCCCAATGCCGAACTGCGCATGGTGCTCAGCGAGGATTGGCGGTCGGGCACTGCCAATTACAAGTATCAGGACAGCAATGGAAACTGGCACCAGATCGCGGATGCGCCGGTGAAGATGGTTTCCGGAAATACGCTGGAGTGATTCCGGCCAAAGGGCTGTAGCCCCAAATTGGATCCAATGAAGCTTTGGACAGGCTCAGAGTTTTCGCGACACAGGGACGTGTCGCCATTTTCAAATGAACTATCGTCGTTGTTGATCGCGGGTCCATGGAATCGCGAGGCCTGTTTTCTACCGCCCATCGCGTCACATCAAACGGACGTTTGAAACGGAATTACTTCCCGCCTTCCTCCAGTTCATCCAGCGGCTGCGCCAGATGCTGGATGAACTGGAGGAAGGCGGGGTGTACATGAACATGGAGCATCCGCCTTCGCGCAAGCGCTGATTACCGTCGCCAAATCAAGGCGTCACCCGTCTGTCGCGGCACCTGTTCACGGATAGGCCGAGAACTGATCCGCCACGGCCCACCAGCGATCTCCCTCTTTGACGAAGAAGAACATATCCCGTCCGCCCATGTGGATGGTCCGGCCGTTCATGTCGAACGCCATGTCGAAATCGTAGGCAACGACGGCGGAGTCGCCGTAGACGTGGATGACCGGATCGATTTCGCGCCAGTGGTGGATGGTGGCCGCCTCTGCGAAGGCCTTCCAGCCGGCGATGCACTCGGCGGCCCCTACGCGCCGATGGCGGTCCGTTGTTGTGATGGCAATCATTTGCGGATGGAAGTAGCCGGCCAGATCGTCCGGATTGCCCTTGGTCCAGGTGTCGTTGAGGGCGCGCAGGGTGGACCAGACGGCTTGCCTGGCGGGATCGTCGAAGGTCACGGTAGTCATGGTGTGCCCGTCAGGTTGATGTGCAATTCACGTGACGCAGCACCGCAATCAGTGCACGTGCTGCGACACCGTTTGCCAAGTGCCCGATGTGCCCATGCGCTCGTCCTTGTCCGCCGCCAGTTCGCAGCGGTTGCGGCCTTTGCCCTTGGCGCGGTAGAGGGCGGCGTCGGCGCGATGGAGCAGGGCGTCGAGATCTTCGCCGGGTTGCAGTTCGGCGATGCCGACGCTGACGGTGGTGTCGAAGGGCTGCGGTGCGATGAGTACGGTGGCGGCGTCGGCGGCGAAGGCGGCGCGGATGCGCTCGGCGGCGATGAGTGCCGGGCCGGCGGCGGTGCTGGGCAGCAGGGCGACGAATTCCTCGCCGCCGAAGCGGCAGAACACGTCTTCGTTGCGCAGGATACGTTCGGCGGTGGCGACGAAGCGGCACAGGATGGCGTCGCCGCTGCTGTGGCCGAGGTAGTCGTTGATCTGCTTGAAGTGGTCGAGGTCCATCATCAGCACCGACAGCGGCTGGCCGTGGCGGCGGGCGCGGCCGATTTCCTTGTCGGCGATGAGCGAGAAGGCGCGCCGGTTGAGGGCGCTGGTGAGCGGGTCGCGGCTGGCCTGCCAGTCCAGGCTGGACTGGAGGCGCTCGCCGGTCATCAGCACCATGCCCAGGGTCGTCGCCACGGTCATGCACAGCCACCACAGTGTCGGCACGGCGGCGAGGCCGTCGGGATTGAGCGGACTTGCCGCGACTTCGGACTGGGCGGCGACGAAGGCGCGGGCGAGAAAAAACACCGCGTTTACGGCATAGACCCAGCCGGTGGCCTGCATGGCGCAGCGGTGCTGCGTGTTGCCGGACAGCAACTCGCGGGCGATGAGGGCCGACACGACGGCGATGACCAGTGCATTGCTGATGGAGCGTAGCGGCACCGACTGCATGCCGTGGGCGACGATTACCGGCACCAGGGTGGCCACGGCCAATACCGCGAGCCCCCGGCGCGTAAGCGGCCTGCGGCCGAGGAAGCGGCGAAAACCGTCCCAGACCAGGACGAAGGCGATGGCGATGACTATCTGCGCCAGCGACAGCGAAAGCTGCTGGGGCAGGGCGCCGTGGGTGATGATCAGGACCAGGGCGACCGGCGCCAGCATCCCGGCCACGGCCCAGTGGGCCGGCCCCGGCACGGTGGGATGCATGCGCCACAGCAGGATGCGCGCCGCGGCGGAAAATGCCGATGCCAGTGCAACGGCGACCAACAAGGTGTGTATATCCAGCTGCATGTCCCGCACGTATTTCCGAGGATGGGTGCTGCAACAGTCCGGATGCAGCCGGTATAGGCCGCCCTATGATAGGCCAAGCCGGCCGACAGCTCCATGCATTCCGCCGGGCGTGAGGACGGGACGGTCCCTAGGCCGCTGTTTGCCCGTAACGCTGCGCGGCGGCGAGCCAAGCTTGCCGCCGCCTGTCGCTGGAGCCGCGGACGGGGCCGAAGTTGCGGATTCGAACCGGCTTGATGCCACTGAATTCGAGGATGGTGCGTTTCATCTGGTGGTGGCCGGGCATGCGGTAGACCCAGCGGTAATACCACGGTGGTGTGTCCATGGTGACCAGCAGGCGGGCGGAGCGCCCGGCCAGGAGACGGTCCCAGAAGGGGGAGTTGTCGCGGTACTTGAAGGCGAAGCCGGGCAGGAATGCCCGATCGAAAAAGCCTTTCAGCAGGGCCGGCATGGCGCCCCACCACGTGGGATAAACGAACACCAGGTGTTCCGCCCAGGCAACGTCGTCCTGCGCGGCGCGCAGGTCCGGTTCCAGTTCCTGGATGCGCCGGTAGCCTTCATGCAGGATCGGATCGAAGGTGAGTTCGCCCAGGCGGATGCTTCTCACCTCGTGGCCGGCCGCACTTGCGCCATCGATATAGGCACTGGCCAGCGCGGCACAAAAGCTGGCGGGGTCGGGGTGGCCGAGTATGACAAGAATGCGTTTGGGCATGGGGGTTCCTTCTGCATAAAGCCCGACTCCGGCAATATGGCGCGAAGTCTTTGCTAGTATGAATGCGTGGCTTCCCTTGGATGTCGCACCGCGTTATGCCAGGGAGGCCGCTCAACCTCATATCGAGCGTAGTCAAGGAGAGACAGATGGGAACATTAATCGCGATGGCGTATCCGACCAAGTTGTTTGCCAATCAGGCGGATCACACCTATGTGAAGTGCGGTACCGGCGGCAAGGCGTGGGGCTGCTGGGGCGGCAAGACCGGCGGCAAGGAACTGCGCCGTGGTACAGGCAGTACCAAGCGCGCCAACTGCATTGCCAAGCCGAACGAAAAGGCGGGTATCAAGTGCTACCTGATCAACGGCGTCTGCCACCAGGCCGCCAACCGCATCCTGCTCCCGGCGGGTATCACGGTGCGCGGGGCGCGCGGCTACAGCATTTCGGAAGCGCTGTTCGGCACCTATGGCCGGGTGGGGATCTGGCCGTGCAAGTCGCCGTTCGACAAGTGTGCCAGCACCACGGGCGATCTGCCGGAGTGTACCGAGGCCCCGTTGTCGGCGCGGGCGGCCAAGGCAGCGCCGTTGCGTGCGCTGAGTTCGGGCGACAAGCTCGACTGGCACTACATCAACGGTGTGCTGCAGATCTACGACGAGGCGACACCGATGATCAAGAGCCAGGCCACGACGGCGGCGCAGGCGTCGGCCTTCCATCTCAAGCTGTTCATGTACATGGCGGAGTTTCATCTGGGGCCGATGCTGGACAAGACGCTGGCCAAGCGGCTCAAGCAGGTACGCAACGATACCGAGAAGACGCGCCTGAAGATCGAGAAGCCCTTTGCCGCGAGCGAGGCCGGGGCGGCGGATTTCGTGGCGGCCTTTGATCGGCTCACCCTCGATTTCCAGGACGAGATGGCCAATGCCATGACGGCGGAGCAGTATCTGACCCTGTTTGATCTCAAGCCCGACGAGCGTGTGGTGCTGACGGATCGGAACATCGTTTCCAAAGTGTTCAAGCTGAAGTAGCCGCAGGCGGCAAAGAGGCGTCGTGACGAGCAAGGATGAACCGGACCATGGGCCCCGCCTGAGCGGCGAGGAGTACGACCGCGCCATCGTCGCGCTATATAGCGACATGCCGCCGGTGCCCTCGCGGCAGCAGCGGCGGGAACTCCGTCGCCGGGAACTGGACCTCGCCATCGACCATCGCCTGGGGCGCGGTTTTCCGCGCGCCAGGCGGGATGCCCTTTGGGCCGTGCAGCAGAAAGTGGAAAGGCGCCGCCTCAGGCTGATGTTCAAATACCTGTTGCGGCGCTTTTTTTCCAAAAGCCTGGTCCGGGACGCCCAGGGCCTCGCCGGTTATCTGGTGGAGGCCTACGCCACGGTACTCAACCAGGCCGAGCTGGAACAGTTTTTCGGCAGGGAAGAGGCGCGCCACCCGGCGCTGCCCATCGACCCTGAGCAGCTCAGAAAATAAACTCGGGACTCAGAAGTGGTGGCGCAGCCCGAGGCTGATGAAATTCGATCCCTCGCCGTCGGACACCAGGCCGAATACGCCGGAGCGGTGATGGATGCGCAGGAAGCCGCTCCAGCTGCGCGCCTGCGGCGGCGCGGCGGTGACCTCGAACAGCATGTAGACCTGGCCGCGAACGCCCTTGCCTTCCAGCTCCTCCACCTCGGGCGTGGCGAAGGCCCAGGACGCGCCCAGGCCGTAGGCGAAGGTGGTGCGGACGGTGTGATCCCAGGAGAAGCCGTGCCAGCGCACGATGCCGACGGCGTTGATCTCGGGATGGCTTTGCAGGCCCCAGTGCTGCGCTGCATTTAGTTCCCACTCCAGCTGCGTGTGCTCATAGGGTGCGGAAAATTTCCGGCCCAAGCCCACGGCCACCAGCCGGCTGGCGTCGAAATCGGTCTTCAGGCGCAGGCTGTCGATGAAGGTGTCGTTGGTGACCTGGGCGACGTAGGCGTGCACGAACCAGTCACGGGGCGCGGCGGTTTCGCTCCGGGCGGGTGCGGCCCACAGGCAAAGGACCGCCGCCGCGGCGCGCCAGCTGCGCATCCGTACGTTGCGGAATGTCGAGAGATGTCCCATGGAAATCATGATAGCCAGCGGCCGGGGCTGCGTTGCAGGAGTCGATATGTCGTTCTGTCATTGGGAAGGGGATACCCTGGTGCTCAACGTGCTGGGGCGACCGCGCGCCGGGCGCACGGCCATCGGTGAGGTCATCGGTTCGCAATTGGAAATCCATGTGGCGGAACGGCCGGTGCGCGGCCAGGCCACCGCCCACATGGTGGCGTTCCTGGCCGAGGAGTTTCAGGTGCCGCCCAGCGCCATCGTGGTGGTGTTCGGCGTGTACAACGTGAACAAGCAGCTGCGCATCACGGCGCCACAACGGCTACCCGCCGTGATCCCGCCGCCGGTGCAGGGGTCGCTGTTCTAACATAACCGCTCGGAAATACAGATGGCCACTGTGCCGGAGCGGAATCCTAACGGCTGAAGATCACGCCGATGCCAAAGTGGATCTGCGGCGAGCTGGGTGTGTCGCCGTCGCGGGGCCACAGGTACAACTGGTCGGTCTGGATCAGGGGAAAGACGTAGGGCGCCTCGCCCACCTTGCCTTCCAGGGTTCGGTCGACGCGGCCGCTCAGGGTGATGCGGCGGCCCGGCGCGTAGTTGACGCCTTCCAGGTAGCGCGAGGTGCGGGCGAGAAAGCGGCCCTGATCGCCGCTGCCGGTGTCCGGGCGTTGGGCGCCGTCCAGCGGGTAGGACAGGATCTCCATTTCGCTGTAGTCGGGCATGTTGCGGGTCACCATGATCACGCCGCCCCACAGGATGCGCGCGCCGCGGTGCGCCTCGGCTGCAGCGGCGACCTGGGCGGCGGTGAGGCCGGCGTCGACGCCCGCGGTGTCATAGCGCGGACCGGCAGCGCAGCCCGCCAGCGCCAGCATCAGGACGGTGAGGGCGAGGAGGCGTATCGGGCTAGTAGGGATAGGGGCCATAGGGGTACCACGGGTCGTAGTAGGGCCGGTAGAACGGCGGATAGTAGAAGGGTTCACGGGGTGCCTCCTCGCGTGGCGGCCACAGATAGTGACCCGTGGCCCGCACCAACGGATAGGTGTAGGGGTAGTCGCCGATGTTGCGCCGCTCGGTGCCCTCGATGGTGCCCACCACGGTGAATTCACGCCCCACGGCGTAGACGGCGGGATCGATGAAGCCGGCGACGCGGACCAGAAAGCGTCCCGCGGTCTGATCGGTATCCTGCGGCCGGCCGGCCGATCCCAGCGGCCGCGACACCACCTCCACCACGCTTTCCTCGGCCCGGTTGTTCACCGCGGCGATGACGCCGCCCCAGCGCACCGGTGCACCCAGATAGGGCTCCGGCGTGCCACGCACCTGGGCCGGATCCGCGGCCGGGTCCGCCGTGCCGCGGATCGCTTCCGGGACCGTGGTGCAGCCGGCCAGGACGGCCAGCAGCATGGCCCCGAAAACCGCGAGTCTGATCCTGTCCATATAAGACGCCTCCCGGGGGACGGCCCGCGCGTGACGCCCGCTGCGGCGGCCCTTAGACACAAGACTAGTTGCGGGTCCGTCGCCTTGCATGGGGGGAATACCTTAGCGCCGCCACGGCGGGGAGCACGGGGGCTACGCTTTGAGGGTTCCCGCTCAAAGGAGGGCGTCCGTCATGGCGCGGATACCGCAATGAGGCGCATGATCGCCGTAAGCTGCGCGGCCCTGCTCAGTGCGGCCTGCTCGTCGCAGTCCGTCGAGCTGGTCCCGGCGTTTCCGCGCCTGGTGCTGGAGCGGCCGGTGGCCCTGCTGGAGGCGGCGTCGGGCCGCCGCTACGTGGTGGAACAGGGCGGGCGCATCCTTACCTTCACCGCCGCCGACGGCGGCGATGCCAGCGTGTTCGTGGACATCAGCGACCGCGTCGACGACGGCCCGTCCGAGGCGGGGCTGCTGGGCATGGCGCTGGATCCGCAGTTCGCCGGCAACGGCCGGGTGATTCTTTCCTATACCCGCAGCGCCGCGCCCCTCACCTCGGTGGTGGCGCGCTACACCAGCAGCGACGGCGGGCTCACCCTGGACCCGGCCTCGGAGCAGGTGATCCTGACCATCGAGCAGCCCTACACCAACCACAACGGCGGCCAGGTCGCCTTCGGGCCCGACGGCTACCTGTATCTGGGCTTCGGCGACGGCGGTTCCGGCGGCGATCCCCTGGGCAACGGCCAGAATCCCCTGACCCTGCTGGGCAGCATGCTGCGCATCGACGTCAGCGTCACGCCCTACGCCATTCCTTCCGACAACCCCTTCGTGCTGGGCGGCGGGCGGCCCGAAGTCTACGCCTACGGCCTGCGCAATCCCTGGCGCTGGAGCTTCGACCGCGTCACCGGCCGGCTGTGGGCGGGCGACGTGGGGCAGAACCTGTGGGAGGAGATCGACATCATCGTGCGCGGCGGCAATTACGGCTGGGCGATACGCGAGGGCATGCACTGCTACCAGGCCCTGAGCTGCACCGAGGCCGGGCTCATCGCGCCGGTGGCGGAATACAACCACTTTCAGGGCTGCTCGGTGACGGGCGGCTATGTGTATCGCGGTGCGGCGGTGCCGGCCTTGCAGGGCAGATACCTGTACGGTGATTTTTGTTCCGGCCGCATCTGGTCGCGTCAGGTCGACGCCGGGCCGGGCGTCGAGTCCGTCGAGCTCATAAACAGCGGCCTGCACATTTCCAGCTTTGCCGAGGATCGCGCCGGCGAGGTCTACGTGATCGATTACAGCGGGGCGATATACCGCTTCACGCCCTGAACCGCAGTGCCTACGCCCGGCTCACCGGAAGGGCGAGGCGGAAGCGGCTGCCGCCCAGGGCGCTGTCGTTGGCGAGTTCGATGTAGCCGCGCTCGTCGCCGCTGCCATGCATCAGGGCGATGAGGGCGCAGAAGTAGAGGCCGAGGCCGGTGCGGCCGGCGTTGGGATCGAGGGGGGCGTCCTCGTCGATGGTGCGGCGGCCGAGCATCTCCGGCGGGAAGCCGGGGCCGTTGTCCTCGATGTCGAGCAGCAGCCAGCCGTCGCTGTCGCGGGCGGTCATGCGGATGGTGTCGCGGGTATAGCGCACGGTGTTGGTGATGACGTTTTCCAGCACCGCGGCCACCATGGCCTGGTCCAGGGGCCAGACCAGTTCCTCGTCGCAGTCGATGCCGCAGCTCACGCCGTGGTGATCCATCATCGGCTTGTTGCCCAGGTAGTAATCCTCCAGCAGCTCATACACCCGGCAGTCGGCGAAGCGCGGCTGGTACAGGCCCTTGCCGGTGCGGTAGAGGGTGAGCAGCTGCACCAGGTTGTCGTTGGCGCGGCGCGCCTCGTATTGCAGGCGGGCTATCTGGCCGGCGTCGCAACGGCACTCACCGCTGTCGGCGTCGAGCAGGCCATCGAGCGAGGTGAGCACCATGCCGAGGGCGTTCTTGGTGTCGTGAATGCTGATGGCGAGGATGGTGCTGAAGTCGATGTTGCTCACGCTGCTCTCCATGGATCAGGCCAGCCGTTCCGCGCGTTCGTTTTCGCCCAGCGCGCGCAGCACCGGCGCCAGCTGTGCCGCCGCGTCCTTGGGCGGCGGTCCGGCCTGGGCGAGAGTGTCCAGCTCCTGCATCACCGCGGTGCGGTCGGTGGGCGCGGCACCCAGCATGTTCAGTTTCGCCGCCACGGTCCACCACGGCGTCTCGGGGTGGTTACGGAATTCCTGCGCCAGCTTTTTCAGCGCAGCCTGGGCACCGCGGCCGTCGCCCTTCATGGCCAGGGTGGCGGCCAGCGCGGCGTGATAGGCCGGGTGATCCCGTTCCATCTGCCGGGCCAGGGCGATGGCGCGGCGCCAGGCACGCTCGGCGAGGTCGGTCTTTTTCAGCGCCTGCGCCAGGCGGCCCAGGGCCAGCTGGCGCGACAGCGATTTGGCCGAGCGCTCCACCGCCGTCACCAGCACCTCGCAGGCGGCCTGCGCATCGCCGCCCGCTTCCAGCACCGCGGCGAGGCCGTCGTGCGCGGCCATGTAGGCGGGGGTGAGGGCGATGGCCTCACGGAACAGTTTTTCGGCTTCGGCCGGCTGCCCGTCCCTTGCCGCGATGCGGCCCAGCAGGGTCAGCGCCCAGGCGGCGGGCCGGGCCTCCAGGGCCTGCCGGCAGGCCGCCGCGGCCGTTGCCGCGTCGCCGCCGTTCAGCGCCAGCTCCGCCTTGAGGCGCAGCAGCTCCGGGGTGTTGGCGGGATTGCCCGCCAACAGATGGTCGAGGTGGGCGATGGCGGCGGCGCTGTCGCCCTTGCGCAGGGCGTCGTCCACCTTTTGCAGCGGCGCCTTGCGCGGCAAGGCGCGGGCCAGGCGGGCGCGCAGCAGGTCCTTGGTGAAGGGCTTGGTCAGATAGGCGTCGGGCAGGGCCTCCAGGGCACCCATGACCATCTCGCTGGAGTTCTCGGCGGTGACCATGATGAAGGTGGTGCCGTAGCCGATGATGCCTTCGCTGCGCGCGGCCTCGAACAGCTGCTGGCCGTCCATGCCGCTGCCCAGGTTGTAGTCGCACAGCACGATGTCGTAGCGCTTGGCGCGCATGCGCTCCAGCGCCTCTTCGGCCTTGAGCGCCGAGTCCACTTCCTGCACGCCGATGCTCAGCAGCATCTGGCGCAGGGTGGCGCGCATGTTCTGGAAGTCGTCGATGACGAGGACGGTTTTCTTGGCCAGGTCGGTGGTCATGGTTGTTGTTCGCTGAGGCCCAGCGGCGATGTTAACAGGTGCCACCCGGCCCGTGGCACCTCGCTTGTGCCTTATTCCGTGTCCAGGGCACGGATCTCCCGCGCCGCCGCCAGCAGGGCGAGGCGGGCGATGACGCCGTAGGCATAGAAGCGGTTGACGCCGGCGTCGGGGAACTCGGTGCAGTCGGGCATGTTGCAGGGATCGGCGAAGGCCAGCGGTTCGAAGTGCATGCCGGGGGCGTTGAGGTTTTCATTGGGGCCGCGTCCGGTATGGACGCGGTAGAAGCCGCCCACCACGAAGTGGTCGATCATATAGACCACCGGTTCGGCCACGGCATTGGCCTCGCCCCAGGTCTCGAAGGTGTAGACCCCTTCCTGGATGATGACCTTGCTCACCGATTGCCCTTCCTTGGTCTTGGACATATGGGTGCGCTGCTTGCGGTTGAGCTCCTGCACCTCCTCCACGCTGTGGGCGGTCATCACCGCCATGCCGTAGGTGCCGGACTCGGACTTGATCACCACGAAGGGCGCCTTGTCGATGCCGTATTGCTCGTACTTCTGGCGGATGGCGGAGAGCACCGCGTCCACGTTGCGCGCCAGACAGTCCTCGCCCTCGCGCTTCATGAAATCGATTTCGCCGCAGTTGCGGAACAGCGGGTCGATGAGCCAGGGATCGATCTCGGCCATGGCGGCGAATTCGTCCGCCACCTTGCGGTAGTGGCCGAAGTGGCCGGACTTGATGCGGCTGGACCAGCCGATGCCCAGGGGCGGGATGACCGCCTGGTCCAGGTCTTCCAGGATCTCCGGGCGGCCGCCGGACAGGTCGTTGTTCAGCACCACCACGCAGGGGAAGAAATCGTCCACCCCCACCTTGTCGCCCTCGCGCCGTACCGGCTCCAGGGTCACCTTGCGTCCGGAAGGCAGCTCGATGACCTGCGGTCCGTCCAGGTCGGGCAGCAGGGAGCCGATGCGGGTTTCGTAACCGGCGCGGGCGATGAGCTCGCGCAGAGTGGCCAGGCTTTCCAGGTAGAACAGGTTGCGGGTATGGTTCTCGGGTATCACCAGGACGCGGCGCGCCGTGGGGTAGAAGCGCTCCAGGGCGGACTGGATGGCCTGGATGCACAGCGCCTCGAAGGCCGGGTTGAGGTTGTTGAAGCCGGCCGGGAACAGATTGGTGTCCACCGGCGCCAGCTTGAAGCCGGCGTTGCGCAGGTCCACCGAGGTATAGAATGGCGCCGGCGTCAGCCGCCACTGGTCACGGAACCAGGCCTCGATCTCCGCCTGGTGGTCGAGCAGGTGGGATTCCAGCTGCAGCAGCGGGCCGGTGAGGGCGGTGGTGAGGTGAGGTACGGCATGCAGGGCTGTATTCATAGGTGGCCAGTATTCGATGATTGCGCGAGGGTAAGTGTATCAGCCGAAGCCGGCCGGTACTTCACGGGGAAACATACGGCTTAATAAGGGCTTGTGGATTGCTTTTAAAGAATATGATAAAAAGCTCGCGAGCCTGTCAGGGACTACCAGAGAACCATAACTCAAGGCAGATGGGGGCGCAGTGGCCAGCGACGCAGCAGAAGAAGGCTTCCAGGGACTCAAAGTCCTGGTGATTGACGACAGCAAGACCATACGGCGTACGGCTGAAACCCTCCTCAAGAAAGAAGGGTGCGAGGTCATTACCGCCAATGACGGCTTTGAAGCCCTGTCCAAGATCGCCGATTACAACCCCGACATCATCTTCGTCGACATCATGATGCCGCGCCTGGACGGCTACCAGACCTGCGCCCTGATCAAGCACAACCAGAAATTCCGCAATACTCCCGTGATCATGCTGTCCAGCAAGGACGGGTTGTTCGACCGTGCCCGCGGGCGTATCGTGGGCTCCGAAGAATATTTGACCAAGCCGTTCACCCGGGAAGAACTGCTCGGTGCCATCAAGCGCCATGTGCTTGATGCGGCAAAATAAACAACTAGGCGAACAGGTAGGCTAGGGGAACAACCATGGCACGCATTCTGATTGTTGACGACTCTCCGACGGAGATTCACGTCCTGACCAGCATCCTGCAAAAGCACGGCCACGAAATCAGTACGGCCGCCGACGGTGAAAAAGGCGTGGCGGCCGCGCGCGAGGTCAAGCCCGACCTGGTGCTGATGGACGTGGTCATGCCCGGCATGAACGGCTTCCAGGCCACGCGGCAGCTGACCAAGGACCCGGAGACGGCCCATATCCCGGTGATCATCGTCACCACCAAGGATCAGGAAACCGACCGTGTCTGGGGCATGCGCCAGGGCGCCAAGGACTATGTAACCAAGCCGGTGGCCGAGGCCGACCTGCTCGCCAAGATCAAGGCGGTGCTGGGCGCCTGAGCCGGACCATGACAGTCCCCTCCCAACATCCCATCCTCCTGCTGCAA
>Ga0299912_10000823_pt1 | contig 25379 bp, 23 predicted proteins | sample RVTome_2_FD_207667 | JGI IMG/M metagenome (GOLD analysis project Ga0299912, IMG submission 207667) | Soil microbial communities from uranium-contaminated site in the Upper Colorado River Basin, Wyoming, United States - RVT95D214 (version 2) ... | reverse complement strand
GTTGTGGCGGCGCGGCTCAAGGTCATTCCGTAAGTGAGGTCATGGCGCGCGCCGCTGCCCGAGGAGAGGAGACTTTCGCCGTTGAAGAAAAAGGAGAGCCGCGACCGGTCGTCGCGAGAAGCCGAGGCCGCGGCGCCGGCCGGTGTCCCGAGGAAGAGCTCGCGGCCATGGGGGCCGCGGCTGCCCGCCGGGAAGCGTTCGTGGAGATTCCCCAGGCTGAAGCCCAGGCCCGCGTTCCAGGTCTGGGCGGCGCTGGGGCGGAACGTCCACAGCGCCTGGCCGACGTTATAGAGGTCACTGCGGTCGAGTGTCGCGGCCACAGGAACGCGGCGAGCGGCCCCGGAGAGGGGCAGCAAAACGGCTTGCCCGGTCCAGACGAGGTCGATTTCACCGCGGCCAATACGGTAGGTCAGCCCCGTCATCCCGGACAGCACCGTGACCCGGTCGCGGCCCGAAAAATCGGCGACGTCTCGGCTGAGCCGGGTCGCGTTGAGCGAGGTGAAGAAAGAGACCTTATCCGAGGCCAGCGGACCGGCAAGCGTGAAGCGCCCGTCGAGGTCGCCGGTGATGGCGTGGGTCTCGGTGATCCTCTCCGCGGCGAGGTTCGGAGTGACGTTGGAGGTCGACAGGCCCCGGCCGCTCCAGAAGACCGTGGCGGATGAACGCCATTCGTTTCCGCCCCTGTCCGTCGTCATCCGGAGTTTCGCGCCCGGAGAGATGTCCTCCGCGGAGAAGCCGGCGTTTAGGAGGCGGCACGAAGAGAGGCCCCAGAGGTCGGGATAGAGGAGAGGCCGGCCGCCGTCGGCCGGGTCGGTCACGTCGAGCCCGTTGAGCAGATAGGACGTCTGGGTCCAGGACACGCTCCCGCGGCCGGAAATGAGGGCCGGCGTCCCGCTCCAGATCCCGCCGATGTCGATCCGGTTCGTCGTGGCCGAGAGGTCCTGGTTCTCGACGACCGTTCCGAGGGTGTTGCCGGACGGGAAGCGGCGGAGTTGCTGTCCGCCATAATCCGTTTCGGAAACGAGGCTCGTGGGGTTGACCCGCGCGGCCGCCAGCCGGGCCTCGTCCCGCCCGTCGCGCGACGTGAGCTCCACGACGACGGCGAGGCCGGTCGCCGAGGACAGGTCGATCGGAGCCGGCAACGACCATTTTCGCGGTCCGGCCTCAAAGCGAAGCCAGTAGCCGGCGCGGGAGAGACCGATAAAGGAGAACTGGCCGAAGGCGTCTGTTACGGAAGAGACGGAACCTGCTCCGTCTTCGGCTTCAAGGACGACCGCCGTCTGGGGCCGGGGATTTCCCTGGGCGTCCGTAACGCGTCCGAAGAGGGCCGCCGTGTCGCGCGCGGCGGCGGCGGAGGCCAGCGCGAAGAGGAGGAGCAGGAACCCCGGCCGGGACCGGAATTTCGGGGAGGCTTGGTCCCCCGTCGGTTTCTTCATCAACCATTTTTTACTGTGTTGCCCCCGGGCCTGTCAACCCCTAGACTCCCCGGCATGAATGCCGCACTCACGGAGGCCGTGAGTACAGGCGAAGCGCCGGCACTCATGGAGGCCGTGAGTACAGGCGAAGCGCCGGCACTCATGGAGGCCGTGAGTACAGGCGAAGCGCCGGGGGCTTGTTCGGGGTTAACCCTGCCCCGCCATTTCTCCCGGGACAGGCGGGGCCGGCACCTAAAGGATGCGGAGCCGAGATACCCGCAAGGATGCTCGGGGATTGGCGCTGGCGAACGGGTCAAGGAGCGGGGGATGCCCCCCTTTTTTGTCGGCCGCCGGATGGACTATAATCATCCCTCCTAGCGAACCGAAAGGACGGAGCCATGAGCGAGCAGAAGGATATCGCGATCCTGGGCGGAGGTCCCGGCGGCTACGCGGCGGCCCTGCGGGCCGTGCAGCTCAAAAAGAAGGTCGTCGTTTTCGAGGAGGACCGCGTCGGCGGGACCTGCATGAACTACGGCTGCATCCCGACTAAAGCCCTGCTTCACCAGACGAAGCTTTACCGGGAGCTCAAATCCCGGCGGATACTGACCGGTCCGGTCGCCGAGATCGGCTATGACTGGGCGGCCATCCAGGCGGCGCGGAAAACGGCCGTGGACAAGCTGGTCGCCGGGATCGAGTTCCTTCTCCAGCGCGGGAAAGTCGAGCTCGTCAAGGGCCACGCCCGGCTCAAGGACGAGCACCGCATCGTCGTGGAAACGGCCGGGGGAGCCCGGACCTACGAAGCGGAGCGGACGATCCTCGCGACCGGGAGCCGCTCGGCCGCCCTGCCGTTCCTCCAGCCCGACGGCCGGACCGTGGTCACCAGCCGGGAGGCCCTGGAGTTCGAGGCGGTCCCGTCGAGCCTCATCGTCATCGGCGCCGGCGCCATCGGCCTCGAGATGGCCCTCATTTACGACCGCCTGGGGGTCGACGTCACCGTCCTGGAGATCATGCCCCAAGTGCTGCCGGGCTCGGACCGGGAAACGGCGACCCGGCTGGAACGGACTTTAAAGAAGCAGGGGCTCAAGGTCATGACCGAGATGCGGGTCGACGAAGCGACGGTCGCAGACGGCCGCGTTTCTCTAAAGGGAGTCAGCCTGCGAACGAACGCTCCCTTCGTCTATGGAGCGGAGAAAGTCCTGCTGGCGACCGGACGGCGGCCCAACTCCGAAGGGCTGGGCGCGGACGGCCCGCTTGTTGAACTCGTCAAGGGAGGGTTCGTCAAGGTCAACGGGGCGCTCGAAACCAGCCTGCCGGGGGTTTATGCCGTCGGCGACCTCGTCGGCGGGAAGCTCCTCGCCCACAAGGCCTACCATGATGCCCTGGTGGCCGTCGAGAACGCCTCCGGTCAGAACCGGACGGTGGACTATCAAGCCCTGCCCATGGCGGTCTTTACTGAGCCCGAATTCGCCTCGGTCGGGCTTACCGAGGAGGAAGCCCGGGCCGGCGGGGGCAGCGTCCAGGTCGGACATTTTCCTCTCCAGGCCAACGGCCGGGCCCTAACGATGGAAGCGACGGAAGGCATGGTCAAGGTGATCGCCGACGCCGAGGACAGGATCATCGGCGCCCATATCCTGGCCCCGGCGGCCGGAGAGATGATCGCCGTCCTGACGGCGGCCGTCGCCAAGGGGTTCAAGCTCCGGGAGGTCGGTCACCTCATCTACATTCACCCGACCCTGAGCGAGGCCGTGGGCGAGGCAGCCCTCAACGCCAAGAACGAAGCCCTCCACCTCTTGAACGTTTAAGGGCGGCCCGGCAGGAGGAAGTGGGACGCTACTTGCGGACCAGGACCTCGATTTCGGCGACGGTCCAGGGCCCGGGCTCGTTGTCCCCGAATTGCGTCAAGCGGACGAAACGGACCGGCTCACCCGCGAGCAAAAATCTCTGAACCGGCGCTTTGGGGTCGTCGACGAGGCCGCGGATGAATTCTCCCGCAGCGTAGCTGAACTCATGGCTCTTCCAGGTCTGGCCGTCGACCGACGTCTCGACCGCGACCGTTACAGCGGCCTGGTAAGAAACGTCCCCGGGATGATAGCCCAGACGCACCTCGGACACCGGAGCCGCATCGTCCAGGACGACCGTCAGATAGTCCCAGGACCTTTTCGGCCGCCGGGTCGTCCAGCGGGTTTCGATATTCCCGTCCCTGAGGGCGTCGAGGAGGGGTTTGTTGACGTTGGCGCTGAGGCCCCAGCGCCCGGGGGAAAGCGGCTCGGAGGCAGCGGCCGGCGGCCGCGGCATGGTCCCGGGGAGGACCTCATAGACGACGTCCTCGCCGAGGAGGTGCTCGAAACTGTGGGGCCGGCGCGGGGCGTAGGAGAAACTCCGGACCTCGCGCACGTCCCGCGCGAAGATCGTCGCCAAGCGTTCCCGTGTCCGCGCTTGGATGTGCGGCGTCCAGCCTTTCATGTGGACGACGAGGTACCGGACGTCGAGGGCGCGGAGGATCTCGATATTCTCCCAGACCGGGAACCGCCGGAAGACGGAACGGAGGTTAAGGGTCGCCGGGGGCAGGAAGCCGCTATAGCCGTTGACGAGCCGCTTTCCGTGGAAGAGGGAGAAATAAAGAAAAAGCGCATCGCGGGAGATCAGGTTGTTGACCGGGAGTTCGATCACGGCAAAATCCCCCGGCTGCCCCTTGAGCCAGCGGTAGACGGGCGGGATATCCTCGCCGACGGGCGCCAGGATGGTCCGCTGGGGCACAGCCAGGAACTCGGCGTTCAGAACGAGTAGCAGGGCCGCAGCCACAACAAAGCGCAGCCGGCGCGTCTTGAGAGCCCCGAAGAAACGGGCCAAGCCGAATCCCGCCAGCACGGCCCCGGCAAATACGACAAAGACAGCGTAGCGGGACGGGGCCCTGACGCCGCTGAAGCCGGGGATATTTTGGAAAAGCCAGCGGAAGGGCGTGAAGATGGCGCCGTAGGTTTCGTCCGCGAAAAGAGTCCGGCCGAACACTCGGACCTCAGACCCGAAGGACAGGAAGAGCGCCCAGATGAAAAGGAGAAGGTAGAGAAAAGCAGAGCCCCCGCCAGCCTCCCCCCCGTCCCGGTTTCGGCGGAGGTGTAAGACGAGGGCCGAGACCGCGACCGCTAGCGCCGAAATGACCAGGAGAGCGGCCCAGGCGTCAGGGTCATGCGCCGTGAGCTTCAGCGGGCCGAGCGAAAGGTCGAAGCCCTTCGTTGCGACGAGAAGGACACTCAAAACAAGGCTCACTCCCATGACGGCCAGGAGCACCCGTCGCCACCATTTCGGGATCGCCTCCAGCAACCTCGCCCTGTCCATGATGAAGACGAACAGAAAAGCGAGGGCAACAAGGCCGGGGAAGAGATACGCTTCGTCCTGGCCGAGGGGACTGAGCCATTTTCCCCACAACACGTTGCGCGGCACGGGGGCGAGATAATTGCCCAGGTCCGCGCCCGGAACCAGCTCGCGGGTGAAGGCGAATTTATCGAGGAGGGCGCTGTAGGGGAGGGAAACGAGAGCGAGGATGCCGCCCGCGGGGATGACGGCCGCGGCCAGCTTGGCGAGACGGGCTATCCCCAGCCGGCGGAACTGGAGGACGGCGAAGACCGGCAGGACGACGAGGAGGACCGAGCTGAAGAAGAGGGCGTAGTAAATGCACGACATCGCCTGGAGCGTGAAATAGAGAGCGAAGAGAAGCGCGTTCTTCCAGGCGCCCGCCCGGGCGAAACGATGGAGTTCGCGGAACGCCAGGGGAATGAAGCCCGTCGTCAAGAGCTGGAGGTGGGCCATGTGCATCATGGGGTAGGAACTGAAGGCGAAGACGGCCCCGGCGGCGACCGCGGCGAAGTCGTTTTCGGTGAGTTCCCGGACCAGAAGGTACATCGCGAAGGCGGCGAAGACGAAGGATAGAAAAAAGACGGCGTTATAGCCGAGGAGCGGATTCCCCGACGCGAGCGACACCGGGTACGCCGCGGCGGCCTGCGGCCCGAAGAGTTCGGAGAAACTCAGGGAGTCGGCGTACGGGAAAAACGCCCGGCCGTCGAGGAGCGGGGCGCCCGCGAGAAGGTTCTGCGGTAGTCTGGCCATGATCCAGGCGACGAGCAGGGTATCCATCCCGTCCGTGATCCCCCGCCGCGGATGGAGAGAAAGCGGCAGAAGATGGACGAAGACCAACGCTGCCAAGAGGAAGAAAACAAGAACCTTGACGCCGCTCCGGGCCGGATTCATGGCCCTATCCTAGCCCAGGGCGGGGAATTTTGCCACCGCGCCCGGGATACTATTTCTTGATGTAGCCGAGGGACTTCAACATCTCCTCGGTCTTCGAATCGACGGCGATTTCCACCTTGCCCTTGAGGACCGCGCGGGCGAACTCGTTGAGGTCCCGTTCGATGTCCTTGACCCGGTCCACGGGCGGGTCCGGGACCTCCCACATGTTGACCCGGGCGTCCGGGTCCGAGCCGAGGTCATAGAGGTCGTGATGGCCGTCTTCGGGGCTCAGGATCATCTGCCACGGCCCGCGCAGGATGGCGAACCGGTTCTTGAAGGCCTCGGGACGGAACGTTTCCATGTAGACCGGGACCTCGGTCCCCGGAGGGAGGGAGAAAAGGTCCCGGCCCGCGAAGCTCGCGAACGGCCGCCAGCCCATGAAACGGCAGATCGTCGGCGCGATGTCGAGGAGTGTCGCGGGCTCGGCGCGGCGGAGGCCGCCCGCCCGCCCCGGAACGTGGAGGATGAGCGGGACGTGCATGTAGATCTTCTGCAGGTAGTGGATATGGCCGACGTGCGGGTCGCCGAAATCGGAAACGTACTCGCCCAGTCCCTCGCCGTGGTCGCCCACCGCGACGATGGCCGTCTCGTCCGCGAGTCCCAGCCGCTCCAGCGCGCGCCACAATTCACCGATTTGCCCGTCCATGTACTCAACCTCGCGCCGGTAGAGGGCGCGGACCGCGGCGAGCGGGAGAAGGGGCTTGCCGCGAAAGGTCATGACGGCCTTCCGCGCCGTGGGCGTCTTCACGTTGACCACGGCGCCGTTCATCAGGAAATGGACGTTGTCGTCCGGGCGGACGTACCACTTATGGGCATGCTCCCAGAAGAGGTCGGCGCCGTCCGCGGCGGTGATGGTCAGGAGGTCGAGCCGGGCCATGAACTGGGTCGGGTTGGACTGGTACGGATTGATGGTCTCGAAGACGATCTCGTTCGTCCCGGGTTTGAGGTCGAGTTCGACGTCGTAGGTGATGTATTTGCTCAGGCTATAGGAACCGAGCGGCTGGCCATTGAAAACGAGCTTCAAGTCGTCGGGCGTTTCCGGTGTCGCGTAGGGGTCGTGCGGGTCGGAGTAGTGGACCCACAGGAAGAACCGCTCGTCCCGGTGCCGCTCGAGCCAGGGGAAGACGTCGCGGTTCACTTCCTCGGCATGGAGATACCAGCGGCCGGCCGGGAATTCGGCCTTGTACTCCTCGAATCCCTCCGCTAGGTTGAAGGACGGAGCAAGGACGCCGAGGGAGACGAAGGCGGCTGTGGCGAAGCCCTCTTTCCGGAAGGCGTTGACCAAAGACGGCCGCGTCCGCTTGGCCTGGACGACCTGACCGTTGTTGTAGTTCTTGATGTCATGCGGGTATTGGGAAAAGAAGATGGACGCATGGGAGGGGAGGGTGATGGGGATGAGACTCCAGGCGTTTTCAAAGAGCGTGCCGCGCTTCGCCAGCTCGTCGAGGAAAGGTGTCGCGGCCTTGGCCCCGGGATAGGCGCTGACGTGATCCGCCCGGAGCGTATCGAGGGTAATAAGGAGGACGTTGCGCGGCCGGCGGTCCCCGGCGCAGGAGGCCGCGAGGAGCGCGGCCAGCCCAAGGACGGCGGTCGACCAGGCCGGTTTTGGTCTGCGGGACATGTCCATGGCGACGGTGCGATCGAGTCTTATTGAGCTGATATTATGGAAGAAGCGATGCGGATTGTCAAAAGATTTGCCAGCGGCTGTTCACTGGCTAGAATAGCCCTTCGGAAGTGACGCTCTGCTCGAGTTGACCCCGGCCTTTGCGGTCTTCGGACTCCTCGGCCTGGTCATGGTCTTCCTCAACCGGACATTCCGGGACGTGAAACGCCCTCGAATCCGAAGGGAACTTCTGGCCCATAACTTGCGTCCGTATTATCTTCAGGAGCATTTTGGCTCATGAATCACCAAAAGAGATTCGAGGAGGGACTATGAGGTTAAGAGTCGCTTTATTGGCCGCGATAGTGATCCTGGCGGCGCTGGCGTTCTCCTTGCCCCAGGCGGTCAAGGCGGATTTCAACGGGACTTGGCTGGGGAAAACCGAACTCCCCGAAGTCGGCGTAGTCGAGTTGACCCTCATTTTGAAAAAGGACGAAGACAGCTACGCCGGGACGATCGTCGACAGCTTGCAGACGGTCGCCCCCGAGACGGCGATTCAGAACGTCAAGGTTGAGGGGCCCGATCTTACGTTCACCTTCCCCTTGGTAAGTGGCGCGATCATCACCTGTAAGCTGACGATCGACGGAGATAAAATGACCGGCCAATGGGAGCATCCCGAAGGAAATATGGGAGCGCTCACGTTCGAGAGAAAGAGATAGCCGGCTTTTCGCCTATTTCTCCCCTGGGCTCTTCGCTCGCGAGGTCCTGGCCGATCTCGTCCGCAAGGAACTCCTGAGCCGCGAATGGGCCGAACACGCTATCCCTTCTCGGGGAGAACGACAATAGCGCGCCGGATCGTCTGGCCCTCTTCTTAGAGGAGCGCGGCCAGCCCAAGGACGGCGGTCGACCAGGCCGGTTTTCGTCTGCGGGACATGTCCATGGCGACGGTGCGATCGAGTCTTAGTGACGTGATATTATGGAAGAAGCGATGGGATTGTCAAAAGATTTGCCAGCGGCCGTTCACTCGGCTACAATGGCCCCTCGGAAGTGACGCCATGCTCGAGTTGACCCTGGCCTTTTTGGTCTTCGGACTCCTCGGTCTGGTCATGGTCTTCCTCAACCGGCTGCTCGGCCCGCGGCGGACGAATCCCACCAAGGAAACGCCCTTCGAATGCGGCAGCCCGTACCTCCAGAAGGACATCCCGCCGGTCCCGCTGCCGTACGCCCTCGTGGCTCTTGTTTTCCTGCTCTTCGATATCGAGGTGGCGTTCTTTTTCCCCTGGGCGCTCGTCGTGCGCACGCTCGGCGGGCCGGCCCTCATCGCGCTGGCCGGGTACCTGGCCGTCCTGGCCGCGGGCTTCGTTTACGCCTGGAAGAAGGGGTTCCTCGAGTGGGAGTGAAACGGTGAAGGGCGCGTTCATCACGACCCGGTTTGAACACGTCCTGGGCTGGGCGCGGAAGTACTCGCTTTTCCAATATCCGTTCATCACGGCCTGTTGCGGCATCGAATACATGTCCACGGCGTGCGCCCACTATGACCTCGACCGTTTCGGGGCCGGCCTGACGCGCTTCTCGCCGCGGCAGGCGGATATGCTGCTTGTCGTCGGAACGATCACCCACAAGCTGGCCCCGGTCCTGAAAACCGTTTACGACCAGATGACCGAGCCGAAGTGGGTCATCGCCTTCGGCACCTGCGCCGTGAGCGGGGGGATCTACAACAATTATTCCGTCGTCCAGGGCGCCGACCGCATCATCCCGGTCGACATCTACATCCCGGGCTGCCCGCCGCGGCCCGAGACCGTCCTGGACGGCCTGATCAAACTCCAGGAGAAGATCCAGAACGGACGACCGGAGTGGCGATGGCTGAAGACCTGACCCGTGTCCTGACCGAGAAATTCCCCTCCGGGCTCGAGGTTCACTCGAACGCGCCCGGCGACGAGGTCATCGCCGTCGGCGGCGCGGTTCTCCTGGAGGTCATGAGCTGGCTCAAGGAGGGGCCGCTCGAATATACCATGCTCCTCGACTTGACGTGCCTTGACGAACGCCCGCTCGGCCGCGGCTTGACCATGGTCTACCATCTCCTGTCTCTCCGCCGCAACCATCGGCTCCGCGTCAAGGTTTTTCTCGCCGCCGAATCCCCGGCCGTGAGCTCGCTGGCCGGCCTATGGAAGAACGCGAATTGGCTGGAGCGCGAGGCCTACGACATGTTCGGCGTCGCCTTCGCCGGCCATCCGGACCTGCGGCGCATCCTGATGTACGAGGGCTTCGAGGGTTTCCCCCTGCGCAAGGATTATCCGCTGCGGAAGCGGCAGCCGCGGCTCAAGGAGCGCGTGCCCGATGCCTGAACGGGTCGCGGTCGAAGCCCGGCGGGACAGCCTCCTGCTCAATCTCGGGCCGTCCCACCCCGCCATGCACGGGATCATCCGCGTCATGGTCGAGCTTCAGGGCGAGAAGATCCTCAACGCCGAGCTTGAGATCGGCTATCTCCACCGCGGCTTCGAAAAGACCTGCGAGGCCAAGACCTATTTCAACCTCCTGCCCTACACCGACCGGCTGAATTATGTCTCGCCCCTCATCAACAACCTGGCCTACGCCATGACGATGGAAAAAATGCTGGGGCTCGCGGTCCCGGAGCGGGCCCAGGCCATCCGCGTCCTGATGAGCGAGCTCTCGCGCGTCTCCGACCACCTGACCGCCCTGGGGGCCATGGCCATGGAGACGGGCGCCTTCACCGTCTTCCTTTATATGATGAAAGCCCGCGAATACCTGTGGGACGTCATCGAGTGGACGACGGGCGCCCGGATGACGACCTCCTACATCCGCATCGGAGGCGTGCGGGCCGACCTCGAACCCGGTTACCGGGAACGGGTGGCCTTGGCCGTCAAGGAGACGCGGCAGGTCCTGAAGGACGTCCACGGCCTTCTCGACGGGAACAAGATCTTTCTCAACCGGACGCGCGACGTGGGCGTCATCTCCCGCGAGGACGCCGTCTCCTACGGCTGGACCGGGCCGTGCCTCCGCTCGACGGGCGTCTATTATGACGTCCGCAAGGCGCGGCCGTACCTCATCTACGACCGCCTCAGCTTCGAGGTCCCTCTCGGCAGCCGTGGCGATAATTTCGACCGCTACCTGGTCCGGATGCTGGAGATGGAGCAGAGCCTCCGGATCATCGAGCAGGTGACGGCCGCGCTCCCGCCGGGTCCGGCGCGCACGGGGACGGGCGTCGAGCCGGCCGAGGCGATCGCCCGGTCGCGGCGCAAGCGCGAGCCGCGGCCGATCCGCCTCTCCCCGACGCTCGAGGGGTCGGAGGCCGACCTTTATCCCGGACTCGTGGCCCAAGGGGCCGGATTCGCGGTCCCTCCTAAAGAAGAGACCTACACGTCCATGGAAGGGCTTATCAGCCATTTCCTCTTCTTCATGAAGGGTCGCGGCCTGCATCCGCCGCCGGGCGAGGTATACGCTTCCGTCGAGGGCGGGAACGGTGAAGTCGGTTTCTATATTGTCTCGGACGGGTCGGACCGGCCGTATCGGCTCCATCTCCGGGCGCCATGCTTCCACCTTACGGCGGCCCTGGAGCAGATGGTTCGCGGCGCCCTCGTCGCCGACATCATCCCGACCTTCGGGTCCCTCAATATGATCGGGGGAGAGCTGGACCGATGAGCCTGACTCTGTCCGCGGGGGCGATGGCCAGTGTCGAGGCCGCCGAGCGGCGCTACCCGCGCCCGCAGGCCGCCCTGCTTCCGATCCTCCAGATCATCCAGACGGAGTTGGGCTATATCCCGGTCGAGGCCGAGATCTGGGCCGCCGAACGGCTCGGTCTCCCGCCCGTCCGCGTGCGGGAAGTGATGTCCTTCTACACACTTCTCCGGCGCCGAAAGCCCGGCCGGCACATCGTCCAGGTCTGCCGGAATCTGAGCTGCACTCTGAACGGCGCCGAGGACCTCCTGTCCCGGCTGGCGGAGAAATGGGGAGTCCGCCCCGGCGAAACCTCTGCGGACGGCCGCTTCAGCCTGCTCACCGTAGAGTGCCTTGGGAACTGCCCCGAGGCCCCCTGCCTCCAGGTGGACGACGCCGACTATGGAAAGGTGACGGCTCAGGCCCTCGACGAGATCCTCACAGGACTGGATTAAGCAGCGATGACCGACAGAGTTCTGAGCGACGCTTATCCTGAGGGGGGTTTCTGGCATCTTGAGGCCTACCTCAAATCGGGGGGCTACGAGGCGGCCCGCAAGGCGCTCAGCGGGATGAAGCCCGAAGCGGTCGTCGACGAGGTCAAGCGGGCGAGTCTCAGGGGCCGCGGCGGAGCCGGCTTCCCGGCCGGCGTCAAGTGGTCCTTCGTGCCGCGCACGACCGACAAACCCGTCTACGTTTGCGTTAACGCCGATGAAGGCGAGCCCGGGACGGCCAAGGACCGGGCGATCCTCACCCATAACCCCCACGCTGTCCTCGAGGGGCTCCTGATCATTGCCTTCGCGGTCGGGGCCCACGACGCCTACATCTACATCCGGGGCGAATATGAGGCCTTGGCCCGCCGCCTGGAGGGCGCCATCGGCGAGGCGGAGAAAAAGGGATTCCTGGGGGCGCGGGTCCTCGGCCTCGATTTCCGGCTCGACGTTGCCGTCCACCGCGGCGCGGGCGCCTATATCTGCGGCGAAGAAACGGCCCTCCTGGAGTCCATTGAAGGCCGGCGCGGAGAGCCGCGACTCAAGCCGCCCTTCCCGGCCCTTGTCGGCCTGTTCCAGGCGCCGACGGTCATCAACAACGTCGAAACCGTCGCCTGCGTCCCCCTGATCATCCGGCACGGCGCCGACTGGTTCGTGAAACAGGGACTGCCGCGGGACGGCGGAACACGCGTCTTCACCGTGAGCGGCGCCGTCGTGCGCCCCGGCCTCTATGAGCTCCCCCTCGGGACGACCCTCCGCGAGCTCATCTTCGTTCACGCGGGCGGGCTTCGGCCGGGCCGGACGCTCAAGGCCGTCATCCCGGGAGGGCTGTCGGCGCCGCTGCTGCGCGCCGACGAGGTCGACCTTCCGCTCGATTTCGACAGTCTGGCCAAGAGCGGGTCCATGCTCGGGTCGGCCGCGGTCATCGTCCTCGACGATACGGCGTCCATGCTCACGGTCCTCAACGTCATCGCCCGTTTCTACGCTCACGAGTCGTGCGGCCAGTGCACGCCGTGCCGCCTCGGGACGGCCTGGATCCGGAAGGCTGTTACCAGACTCGTCGAGGGCCTGGGCGAGGCGCGTGACCTCGACGAGATCGTCCGGGTCGCCGAGGCGATCAAAGGCCGGACGCTTTGTCCTCTAGGCGACGCGGCGGCCCTGCCCACGATCGCCCTGGTGACCAAGTTCCGCGGCGAGCTGGAGGCGGCCCTCCATGGTTGAGATCCTGATCGACGGCCGGACCCTGTGCGTAGCGGAGGGGACGACCGTGCTGGGAGCCGCTAGGCTGGCCGGGATCGACATCCCGCACTTCTGTTATCATCCCGCCTTCCCGCCCGAGGGGAGCTGCCGGATGTGCCTGGTCGAGATAGAAGGGCAGCCCAAGCTGGAGCTGGCCTGCTCGACGGTCGTGCGCGCGGGCCTGAAAATCCTGACGGCCAGCCCGCAGGTCGTTTCCGCGCGCCGGGATGTCCTGGAGCTATTCCTGGCCGAGCATCCTCTCGACTGCCCCATCTGCGACAAAGCAGGGGAGTGCCTGCTCCAAGATTATTACGAAGCCCATGGCCGCTTTTCCGGGAGGTTCAGGGAGGCGCGCGAGAAACGGGAGAAGCTCGTCCGGATCGGGCGCCGGCTGCTGCTTGACCGCGAACGCTGCGTCCTCTGCACGCGGTGCGTCCGCTTCCTCGCGGCCTATACGGGGACTGAGGAACTGGGCGTCGTCGAGCGCGGGGTCCGGACGGAGATCGGGACCTTCGAGGACCGCCCGGTGGACAATTCCTATTCGGGAAACCTCGTCGACCTCTGCCCGGTCGGTGCGATCACGGCGATCGATTTCCGTTTCCGGACGAGGACCTGGTTCCTGGAGCGGAAACCCTCCCTCTGCCCCAAGTGCGGCCGGGGCTGCAACATCTTCGTGGACATCGTCTGCGGTTATCCTCTGCCGCCGGGCGGCCGCCGCCTGTTCCGCATCCGGCCGCGTGAGAACCCCGACGTCAACGGATACTGGATATGCGACATCGGCCGCTATGCCTACCTCGCCGAACTCACGGAAAACAGACGAACGCAAGCGGCCCTGGTCCGCTACGGCGAGGAGACGCCCCTCTCCATGACCGAAGCTCTGGGACGGATGGCAGCCGCGCTCAAAGCCGCCGACCGGGAGGGCCGGCCGGAGCGAGTGGCCGTCGTCCTCAATTCGTCGCTCACGAACGAAGAACTCGCTCGGGCCAGGGAATTCTTTGTCGGGCGACTGGGCGTCAAAAAGCTGGCCTTCGCCGACCCTCTCCTGGACCGGGCCGACGGCCGGCTCTTGACCGCCGAGCGCTGCGCCAACGCGCGGGGTGCGGCCGGCGCCGGATTCGCCGCCGCGGACCTGGATCTCAAGGCGTGGGCAGATGGAACGGACTGCGTGCTTCTTTTCGGGTCCCATCTCCTCGACCACCAACGCCTTGAAGAGATCCAGGGTGTGCTCGCCAAGGTCAAGTTCAAGGCCCTCTTCGCGGCTCAGCGGACCCCGCTCGACGGTTCGGTGGACATCATCGTTCCCGTTTCTCTCGCCGCGGAGAAAGAAGGGCATCTGACCAACGTCGATGGACGCGTCCAGCCGTTCAAACCCGTCTGGCCGGCCGCCGGGGACAGTTTGGCCGAGGGCGCGGTTTTCGACCGGCTGCGCGAGGAGCTGGGCTGAGATGGTCGACGTTCTGATCGTCCTGGCGAAGATCGTCCTGGCCCTGACCTGGTTCCTCCTCCTCACTCTTCTCCTGACCTGGGTCGAGCGAAAAGAGAGCGCGGTCGTCCAGGACCGCATCGGCGCGAACCGGGCCGCGGTCTTCGGCCGGAGGCTGTTCGGCCTCTTTCAGCCCTTCGCCGACGCCATCAAGATGCTCTTCAAGGAGGACTTCACACCGCCCTTCGCCGACCGCGTCCTTCATACCCTGGCCCCTTTTCTGAGCTTCTTCTTCGTAGCCATCACGATCGCCGCCGTCCCCTTCGGCGACGTCATCGCCATCGGCGGCAAGCGTATCCCGCTCCAGGTCGCGGACGTCAGCGCCGGCCTCCTCTTTATCCTGGCCATGCTCAGCCTGGCGGTCTACGGCATCCTGCTCAGCGGCTGGGCGTCGCGGAACCGGTTATCGCTCCTCGGCGGGCTCCGGGGCGGCGCGCAGCTCATTTCCTACGAACTCGCCTTGGGCCTGTCCCTGGTCGGGATCGTCATGGTCTACCCTTCGCTGCGGTTGTCGGAGATCGTCCACTTCCAAGGGCCTAATCTCTTCGGCTTCCTGCCCCGCTGGGGGATCGTCCTGCAGCCGCTCGGGTTCGTCGTTTTCTTCGTCGCCGTCCTGGCCGAGACCAAGCGCGTTCCCTTCGACCTGCCCGAAGGCGAGAGCGAGATCGTCGGCTTCTTCACTGAATACAGCGGCCTCAAGTGGGGGATGTTCATGATGACCGACTTCATGGAGGTCATCGTCGCGTCCTGCCTGCTCACGACGCTTTATTTCGGCGGCTGGCAGGTTCCCTGGCTGGGAGCCGAGGGCTTCCAATTCCCCTGGGGCGGAACGTGGCTGCTGCCGAAATGGCTGGTCACCGTGCTGCAGGTCGGCGCCTTTAACGTCAAGGTCGCCTTTTTCTGCTGGCTGCAGGTCCTGCTCCGCTGGACCTATCCCCGGGTTCGCTACGACCAGCTCATGCGCTTCGGCTGGACCTGGCTCGTGCCCCTGGGCGTCGTTAATATCCTGCTGACGGCCCTCGTTCTCGTGCTGTGAGGAACTGATGAAGAGCTTGACCGTCGCCGTGGAAATCATCAAGGGCGGGCTCATCACCGCCCGGCACTTCGTCGTCAATATGTGGTTCCATACGTGGCGGTTCCTGGGCGTGCGGACGAAGCGGCCCGGAGCGGTGACGATCCAGTATCCGGAGGTGCGGCGCGACCTCGCCCCGCGCCACCGCAGCCTGCACCGGCTCGTGCTCCGCCCCGACGGCAAGCCGCGCTGCGTGGCGTGCATGCTGTGCGTCACGGTCTGTCCCTCCGAGTGCATCTTCGTCGAGGCGGCCGAGGACCCCGACCCCGAGATCCAGAAATACCCGGCCCGGTTCACCATCGACCTGAGCCGGTGCTGCTTCTGCGGCTTCTGCGTCGAAGCCTGCCCCGAAGACGCCATCCGTATGGATACGGGCAAGCTCGAGGTCGCCGGCCGCACGCGGGCCGACCTCGAGTACCCCGTGGAGAAGCTCGTGTGAGCTCCGGGGGCCGCTCCCTGCGCCTCGGCCGGGTCGAGATCATCTGCCTGACGGACGGGGAGATCCTCGTCGATGCGGCGGACATGTTCGGTCCGGTTCCCCGGCGCCACTGGTCGAAGGCCCATCCGGCTGACCCTCAAAACCGGGTCCCCCTCGCGCTGCACAGTTATCTCATCCGAACGCCGGACGCCGTCGTTCTGGCCGATACAGGTGTCGGCGAGGCGCTCGACCCGAGGTACGCCAAGGCCTATTCATTTCGGAGGGAGAAGAGCCTCATCGCGCGTTTAGCTGAGGCCGGCTGCCGCCCCGAGGAGGTAGGCCTCGTCGTCAACACCCATCTCCATTTTGACCACTGCGGTTGGAATACCCGCCGCATGCCGGACGACCGGATCGTCCCGACGTTCCCGCGGGCCCGGGTTATCGTCCAAAAAGGGGAGTGGGAGGTCGCGCTCCGGCCGAAAGGCCCCGACAAACCGAGCTATCGTCCGCAGGGGTTGCGGCCGCTCGCCGCCGCCGGCGTCCTTGAACTACTCGAGGGCCGCCGCGAGATCGCGCCGGGCATGGAAGTCCTCCCGATTCCAGGGCACACGGTCCATCACCAGGGCGTCAAGGTCACCTCGGAGGGCGGTGTCTTTGTGGTTTCGGGCGATTCGATCCCGACGGCCGCCCACGCCGGACTCGAGGCGACGATGAGCTTCGACCTCGACCCGGAGGCGGCAGCCGTGAGCAGGAAAGAACTCCTGGAGCGCGCGGCCGCCGAAGACTGGGTTCTGGGTTTCGGCCACGACCCGCTCCATCCCTTCGGGCGGGTGCGGCGGCACGGCCGCGGCTTCGCGGCCATTTACTAAGCCGGGCGAAATATAGTTGACTCCATATTTCCCTATCGCCCCGCTAGTACTCGGGGAGCAGCAAGGATTATGCAAAGTATATTCTGCTCCCCGTAGTATCTCTGAGGGCTGGGGTGCCGGCGGCCTGCTGGGCCGGACTTGGCCGCTTTTCGGGCGACGGCGTTCTGCTCGGGCGCCCCGGGTTTGACATTCCCCAATCCTTATCTTATGATAACGATTCTTTTCTATTCTCGATCACGGGCTTCATAAGGAGGTTTTTCGTGAAAAAGGTTACCGTCGAAGAACTGTTGGCGAAAGCCGAACAGCCTTCGAAAGACGCGATGCGGCTGCACCCCTTTTATAAGGGGAAGGTTCAGGTCACCCTGAAGTGCCGCATCAGGGATTTCAACGATTTTGCGATCTGGTACACGCCCGGTGTGGCAGCCGTATGCAAAGCCATCACGGCCGACAAGGACAAGGTCTACGAGATGACCAACAAGTGGAACAGCGTCGCTGTCGTCAGCGACGGTTCCCGCGTCCTCGGCCTGGGCGACATCGGTCCCGAAGCGGGCCTGCCGGTCATGGAAGGTAAGGCCTTGCTCTACAAGTATTTAGGCGGTGTCGACGCCTTCCCGCTCTGCCTGGCAACCAAGGACGCCGACGACATTATCCGGACGGTCAAATTCCTTCAGCCAAGCTTCGGCGGCGTGAACCTGGAGGACATTTCCCATCCCAAGTGCTTCAAAATCCTCGATACCTTGCGGGCGGAGGCCGAAATCCCCGTCTGGCACGATGACCAGCAGGGCACCGCTTGTGTGACGGTGGCCGGGCTGATCAACGCCCTGAAGATCGTCAAGAAAAATATCGGCGAGGTCAAGGTCACGGTCATCGGGTCCGGCGCTTCCGGCGTCGCCATCGCCCGGCTCCTGATGACGGCCGGCGTCAGTCCGAAAAACATGCTGTCGGTCGATTCCAAGGGCATCCTGTCCAAGGACCGTGACGACCGGGACGTCCTGCAGACCAAATACAAGGAGAAGTGGGACCTCTGCCTGAAGACGAACCCCAGGAACATCAAAGGACAAGTCCCTGACGCGATCAAGGGCGTCGACGTCCTCATCTGCGTTTCGACGCCGGGACCCGGCACGATCAAGCCGGAATGGGTCAAGACCATGGCCAAGGACGCCATCGTCTTCTCGCAGGCCAATCCTATCCCCGAGATCTGGCCGTGGGAGGCCAAGGAAGCGGGCGCCCGGATCGTGGCCACCGGCCGTTCCGACTTCCCCAACCAGATCAACAACTCGCTTGGCTTTCCGGGCATCTTCCGGGGCGCGCTCGACGTCCGGGCCAAGACGATCACGGATGCGATGTGCATCGAAGCCGCCAAGGAGCTGGCCAAGGTGGCCGAGGACAAGGGGATCCACGAGGAATACATCGTCCCCAGCATGGACGAGTGGGAGGTCTTCCCGCGTGAGGCCGTTGCCGTCGGCACCAAGGCTATCGAGCAGGGTGTCGCCCGCTTCAATATCCCGGCCGCCGAACGGTTCAAGATCGCCGCGGAGACGATCAAAGAAGCCCGCAGCCACGTCCAACTCCTGATGAAGGAAGGCTTCATCCTGGACCCGGACAAATAGGCCGGCCCCGCCCGGGAGGATTGGTTGTTGACAAGCCAGTCGGGAGTGTGTTATATATCTGCCGATTCATTTCGGACAGGCGATAAAACCCATTAGAGACTCAGAATGAGCGAAGGCCCAGTTTTTTTGAGCGGGGACGTTCCGCCTCCGCCATAAGGTCGTCGACTTCTCGTCGAGACCGCGCCGGCCTTCAGGGGCCGGCGTCCGAGAGAGAGGAGGTGGAAATCATCCCGAGGAATCAAGGACAGGCTGAGGGTTATTTGGTTCTCATTGAAAAATGTCTTAGTAAGGAGGACAAGCGAATGAAGACTCTGACGAAGAGCCTGACGCTGGCGTTGCTCGTTGCCTTTGCGTTCACGAGCTGCGCCAAGCAGCCGACACAGGAAATGGACGCGGCGAAGGCCGCCATCCAGGCCGTGGTCGCCGCCAAGGGCGACGTCTACGCCAAGGACGAGCTGAAGAAGCTCAATGACGACCTGCAGGTCGCTACGGACGAGGTCAACGCCCAGGCGAAGAAATTCTTCAAGAAGTACGGCAAGGCCAAGGAAATGCTGGCCAAAGTCGTGACGGATGCCGATGCCGTGAAGGCCCTCGTTCCGGCCCGGATCGACGAAGCCAAGAATGCCGCTATGGCCGCTCAGACCGAGGCCAAGGCCGCTTTTGACGAAGCCAAGGCGCTCCTCGAGAAGGCCCCCAAGGGCAAGGGCACCAAGGCCGACATCGAGGCCATGAAGGCCGACCTGTCCGGTCTTGAGACCCAGCTTGTCGAGGTCCAGACGGCGTTCGACGGCGCCGACTACTTCGGTGCCAAGGACAAGGCGATGGTTATCAAGGACAAGGCTACGGCCATCTCCGACCAGGTCAAGGCCGCCATCGCGAAAGTCAAGCGCTAGAACGAACCGCGCCAGACAAATTGACCATTGAGGCAGAGAGCAGTTAAGGCAGCGTTTCTTCTTCTGCCTCTCATTGCTTTAGCCTGCCAGACGCCGCCGGTCCCGTCCGAGGTCCAGCAAGCGGCGACGCAAGAGCAGGACCTCTGGCGGGCCGGTGGCTCTCTTTTTGCCGGCCCGGGCTACGAAGCCTATCGTATCGCCCTCCAGCGGGCCCGGCGGACGCTCGAGGAAGAGAACCTCAAGCTCGGCTGGTTCCGGGATTACGACCGGGTGCGGGCCGAGTTCCGCCAGGTCCTCCAGACGGGCCGGGGCCTCCTGGCCGATGTGCAGGCCCTGAAACAGGAACGGCTGGAGGGGATCGCCCGGACGCTGGCTGAGGTCCGGCAGCGGCTCGCCGACCTCTCGGCGATCACCCTGTCCATCAATGAGCGCGGGCTCGCCCGGAAGAGCCTGACCCAGGCGGAGGTCATGCTCCAGGAAGCGGAGACCTTCGCCGGCAAGAATCGGTTCGAGGAAGCCAGAGAGAGGCTCGCCGCGGCCGAAGCGGGCGCCAAGGACGCCGAGGAGGCTGTGGTCGGTTTCCTGGGCCGCTATCTCGACCAGCGTCAGGTCAGCGCCTGGCGGATCCTGGCCGAGCAAACGGTCCGGGAATCCGAGCTGCGGAGGACGACGGTCATCGTTGTCGGCAAGCTGGAGCGGAAGCTGACGGTCTATCAAGCCGGCGTCCCGCGTCTCGTCTGCGACATCGGGCTCGGCTTCAACGGCCTGGCCGACAAGCGTCATGCCGGCGATTCCGCTACCCCCGAGGGCCGTTATCGGGTCATCAAGAAGAACCCCTCATCGCGCTTCTACAAGGCGCTGCTCATCAACTATCCGAACGAGGACGACCGCCGCGAATTCGAAGCCCTTAAAAAGGCCGGCCGGATCCCGTCCTCGGTCACGATCGGGGGTTTGGTCGAGATCCATGGCGGGGGTGAGGACGCCCTGACCGAAGGCTGCATTTCTGTGGCCAACGACTCCATGGACAAGCTCTACGCCCTGATTCCTTTGGGGACGAACGTCACGATCGTCGGGACGGCCGAACGCGAAAATCGGATCCTCAGGGCGTTTCAGGGAAAATAGGACGATGGGCGGCTTTAAGGAATTCCTTCTCGGGCTTCTCGTTGTCGCCGCCGCACTGGTTTTGGGGCTCCTGACCTGGGCCTACCTGGACCAGTTCCGTCAGGTTAAGGCCTGGTCGGCCGGGGCCGCGGCCCAGGATCTCTCCGACGCGGAAGCGAAGAGGCTTCCGGCCAAAGTCGCGGGCCTGGCCAAAAGGCTGGAGGCGCTGACGCCCCGCGGGCTTTACATTCTCATCGACACGGCGGAAAACCGGCTCGTCCTCAAGAAAGGCGGCGAAGTCGTCCGCGAAGCCGTCGTCTCCTGCGGCAGCGGCGGCATCCTCAAGGAGCCGAACGGCAAACGAAGCTGGGTCTTCGATACGCCGCGGGGCCAATTCCACGTCGAGTCGAAGTTGACGAACCCCTACTGGGTCAAGCCGGACTGGGCTTTTATCGAGGAAGGCGAACCCATTCCCAAGGTCTTTGAGGACCGGATCGCGGAAGGGGAGCTCGGCGAGTACGCCCTCGGCTTCGGGAAGGGATACTTCATCCATGGCACGCTTTATACCCGGCTCCTCGGCCGCAACGTCACCCACGGCTGCGTCCGGGTCGGCGACGATGACCTGAAGTCCGTTTTCCAGAGCGTGGGCTTGGGAACGAGGATCCTGATTTACTGAGGCAACGATGATCCGTCGTGCCATTCTCGGACTCCTGCTGGCGGCGGTCACCATTCCGGGCGCCGCCCGGGCCCAAGACAAGAGCCAAACGAAGCTCCTGACGCTCCGGGCCCGGCTCCTGGAAGAGGAGCTGGCGCTAGCCAAACTTCCGAACGCTTATTTTCTCCTGGACCTCAGGGAGAGGCGCCTCGTTCTCAAAGCGGGTGGGACAGAGCTGCGTCACTGGGAAATCGGGGGGGTGCGGGCTTGGGGAGCCCCGGGCGAGGTCAAGACGTTGACCCTGGTCGCGAAGAGCGCCCTCAATCCGCCCCAGCGCGTCGAGATAATGCCCGGAGGGGCAGAGGAAACGCCGGCCCCGGTCGAGGCGAAGGAAGGCGCGAAGAAGTCCGCGGCTGGAACTCCGGCCAGCCCGCCGGAGTTCGAGCTCGAAGCGCTGGAGCTCAAAGACATGCCCAAGAGTTTCGAGATGGTCTTCGATGGCGACCTGCGCGTTTCCGTTCGGGCGACGGGCCAGAGTCTCGGGTCGATAATGGGCCGGATCTGGAGCGCCGTGCGCTGGTCCATCGGGCGGCCGCTCGAAGCGGTTTATGCGAGGGTCAGGAGAAGGTCGTTCCGGGTGCTCGAACTGACGCTCACGGAATATAAGGACGTTCAGGCTCTCTACTGGGCGCTGTTCGACGGGGTCAAGGGCCTGATCTGGTATACCCCCTCCAAATAGGGCCTAAGCTATTAATAAAAATATAAATAAAAGTTTATGAATATACTTGACAAATATACGCTCATATTATATATTATATCAGTACTTAATTAGGAGGGAGATATGGCTAAGATCATAGGCGTTGACCTGGGGACTACCAACTCTGTTGTCGCCATCCAGGAAGGCGAAAAAACGACGGTCATCCCCAATGAGGAGGGCGGCCGGACGACCCCGTCGGTCGTCGCCTTCACGCCCAAGGGCGAGATCCTGGTCGGCCAGGTGGCCAAGAGACAACGGGTGACCAATCCCGAGAATACCATCTACTCCATCAAGCGGTTCATGGGCCGGCGCTTTAGCGAGGTCGGCCGGGAGATTAAACAGGTCCCCTTCCGGGTCGGCGAGGCCGAGAACGGGGACGTCAGGGTCGAGGCCCTGGGCAAGAAATATGCTCCGCCGGAGATTTCCGCCTATATCCTGCAGAAGCTGAAAAAGTCCGCCGAGGACTACCTGGGCGAAAAGATCGAGAAGGCCGTCATCACCGTTCCCGCATATTTCAATGACAGCCAGCGCCAGGCCACCAAGGACGCCGGCAAGATCGCCGGCCTGGACGTCGTCCGCATCATCAACGAGCCGACGGCCGCCGCCCTGGCCTACGGGATGGATAAGAAGAAGGACCAGACGATCGCCGTCTATGACTTCGGCGGCGGCACCTTCGATATCTCCATCCTGGAGGTCGGCGAAGGGGTCGTCGAGGTCAAGGCGACCAACGGCGACACCCACCTCGGGGGCGACGATATCGACCAGCGGGTCCAGGACTGGATCGTCGAGGAATTCCGCAAGGAGTCGGGCATCGACCTGACCAAGGACAAGATGGCCCTCCAGCGGCTCAAAGAGGCGGCTGAAAAGGCCAAGATCGAGCTCTCGACGACCATGGAGACCGAGATCAATTTGCCCTTCATCACCGCGGACGCGTCCGGGCCGCGACACCTCCTGATGAAGCTCACCCGGGCCAAGCTCGAGCAACTCGTCGAGGAGATCATCCAGCGCTGCGTCGCGCCGCTTAAACAAGCCCTGGCCGACGCGAACCTGACGCCCCAGAAGATCGACGAGGTCATCCTCGTCGGCGGGCAGACCCGGATGCCCCGCATCCAGCAGATCGTCCATGACTTTTTCAACAAGGAACCTCATCGCGGCGTCAATCCGGACGAGGTCGTGGCCGTCGGCGCGGCCATCCAGGGGGCGGTCCTTTCGGGTGACGTCAAGGACGTCCTCCTCCTCGACGTGACCCCGCTCACCCTGGGCATCGAGACCCTGGGCGGCGTTTTCACCAAGATGATTGCGCGCAACACGACGATCCCGACCAAGAAGATGGAGGTCTTCTCCACGGCCTCGGACAGCCAGCCATCCGTCGAGATCCATGTCCTCCAGGGGGAGCGCGAGATGTCCCGCGACAACCGGACCCTCGGCCGCTTCCACCTCGACGGCATTCCGCCCGCTCCCCGCGGCATCCCCAAGATCGAGGTCTCCTTCGATATCGACGCCAACGGCATCCTCCACGTCTCGGCCAAGGATATTGGGACCGGCAGGCAACAGGCCATCACGATCACCGGCCACAGCGGCCTCGACGAGAAAGAGATCCAGCGGATGGTCAAGGACGCCGACTCCCACTCCGAGGAGGACCGCAAGCGGCGGGCCGTCATCGACGCCCGCAACCAGGCCGACCAGCTCTGCTACAACCTGGAGCGGCTCCTCAAGGAAAACAAGGACAAGATCCCCATCGCCGAGGCGAGCCGGCTCCAGAACGAAATCGAGCAGACGCGGAAGGCCATCGAAACGGACAACCTCGAGGTCATCCGCCGGGCCATCGAGTCCCTGACCCAGGCCTCTCATAAACTGACCGAAAACCTCTACCAGCAGGCCGGGCCCCAGCAGCCGCCCCCGGGCGCGGACGCTCACGCTTCCGCCGGGTCGGGCGGCGACGGCCGGCCGGCCTCCGGCGGCGAAGACGAGGTCATCGACGCCGAGATCGTCGACGAAGATAAGAAGAACTAACGAGGGTGAGAACGGGACGGCCCGGCGGTCCCGTTCCTTCCCGTCATCTCTTGAGGTAAAATAGCCCGCGTCGGTGGCCGGCGCCGCGAGGACGGACGATGAGCAAGGACTATTACCAGACCTTGGGCGTCCCCCGGACTGCGCCCATCGCCGAGATCAAGAAAGCCTACCGGCGCCTCGCGCGCAAGTGCCATCCCGACCTCAACCCCAACGACAAGGCCGCGGAGGCCAGGTTCAAGGAGATCCAGGAGGCCTACTCCGTCCTGAGCGACCCCAAGAAAAAAGCCCAGTACGATCAATTCGGGTTCGTGGGCGACCGCCCGCCGGCGCCGGACGCCTCGGGGGAGGCCGGGTCGGGGTTCGAGGGCTTTGATTTCTCGGACTACGGGACGTCCTCCTTTCGCGACTTCTTCGAGAATGTCTTCGGCGGCCGCGCCTCGGCCCGGGCGCCGGTCCGACCCGAGCGCGGGGAGGACCTCCACTACGCCATGAACGTCCGCTTCGAGGACGCGATCCACGGCTTGAAGACCAGGATCCAGGTCATGCGCCAGGTCCCATGCGACGTCTGCCAGGGGACCGGGTCCTTGTCCAAGGGCGGGAGCCGGACGTGCCCGACCTGCGGCGGCTCGGGACGCAGCTTCCTGCAGCGGGGCTTCATGAAGTTCTCCTCGCCCTGCCCGACCTGCGGAGGCAGCGGGAAGGCCAAGGGTGAATCGTGCCGGGCGTGCGGCGGGGACGGCCTCGTGGCCCGGCGCGAATCCATCGCCGTCCGCATCCCCATGGGGGTCGACAACGGGTCCAAGGTCCGCGTCCCGGGCAAAGGGAACGCGGGCCCGAAAGGCGCGCCTCCGGGCGACCTCTTCATCACCATCGAGGTCACGCCGCACCCGTTCTTCCGGAGGGAAGGCCAGAACATCTACATCCGCATCCCGGTCACCGTTCCCGAGGCGACCCTGGGCGCCAAGGTCGAAGTCCCGACGCTCGACGGTAAGGCTACGATCCGGATCCCGCCCGGCACCAAGTCCGGCCAGAAGTTCCGCCTCCGGGGCCAGGGGGTGCCCGTCGCGGGCGGCAAAGCGTGCGGGGATATGTTCGTTGAGGTCTATCTCGTGCCTCCGCCCTTCAACGACCAGCGGGTCCGGGAGCTGATGAAGGAGCTGGAGCGGGTGTCCGGCCCCAACCCCCGGGAAAATTTAGGAACAACCTGAGATGAAACGACCAAAAGAGAGCGGCGAGCCGAAAGAGTATTATCATATTTCGAGCGTCGCCAAGACGTTTAATATCCATCCCCAGACGCTCCGCCTTTATGAGCGGGAAGGTCTCCTTAAACCCTCGCGGAGCGAGGGGAATACGCGCCTCTATTCGCAGGACGACCTCAAGCGGCTGTCGGTCATCCTCAACCTCATCCGCGACCTCGGCGTCAATCTGGCCGGGGTCGAGGCCATCCTCAACATGAGGGAGCGGATGGCGCAGATCGAGGCCGAGGTCAATGAATTCCTGGAGTATGTCCGGGCCGAATTCGTCCATGACCGGGAGGAGGAATTCGAGAGCCGCCGGCGCGGCCTGGTCCATGTGGGCCCGGGCAGCCTGGTCAAGGTCGAAAAGGAGAAGGACGAGGGACAGGACTGAGGTCCGAAGAATGGACTACCGCGACGGCTTGGAATCACGCAACCTCAAGCATTATCTGGAGCAGATCGCCAAGTTCCCCCCGACGACCGAGGAGGAGGAGAAAGCGCTGGGCGAGCAGGCCCGCGCCGGGGACATGGATGCCCTGCGCCGGATGATCGAGGCCAACCTGAAGTTCGTC
>Ga0299912_10000822_pt1 | contig 25414 bp, 18 predicted proteins | sample RVTome_2_FD_207667 | JGI IMG/M metagenome (GOLD analysis project Ga0299912, IMG submission 207667) | Soil microbial communities from uranium-contaminated site in the Upper Colorado River Basin, Wyoming, United States - RVT95D214 (version 2) ... | reverse complement strand
TCGGGTTGCCACCGGAAGTGTAGGTATCGCTGTAGGTGACGCCGCCAATGTCGTAGGTGTAGGGGCCGTCGCTGCTGCTGGGCCAGTACAGGTCGTTGACGGTGGGGGCCTTGAAGGCGGTGCCATGTCCGGCCGTGAAACGCAGGCCCGGTGCCAGTTCGCGGCCCCAGCGCAGGTTCCAGGTGTTCTGGCTGCCGAAAGCGTCGTGCTTGTCGCGGCGCGCGCCAACCTGCGCTTCGCCGCCCAGGGCAGCGAAGCGGTACTGCGCGAACAGCCCGGTGTTGTCGAGGCGCTCGTCGAGCAGGCCGCTGTTGTCCTTGCTGGCGTGATCCCGCCAGTAATCCAGGCCCAGGCTGAGCTGCCCCGGCTCGAACGAGAGGTCGTGTTGCCAGGACAGGCTGTTGCGCTTGGTCTCGATGCGAGCAGGAACGAAGGGGCTAAAAGACGTGTAGCTGTCGAGGCTGTTGCCCAGGGTCAGGCTGTGCCGCCATTGCGCGCCGAGCTGGTGGTCGAGCTTGAGGCTGGCGGTGCGGTTCTTGTAATCGTTGTCGCCGGTGAAGGCATCAAGCTCGTTGCGCCCCCAGGACTGGGCAAGCCTGGCGGCCAGCGCCAGGTCGGGTGTCAGGCGGCCGTCGACGCCGAGTGCCAGATGATTGCGGTTGAAGCCGAAGGCGGTGCTGTCGGTGGAAAAAGTGGGCAGACCGTCCGTGCTTTCGCGCCCGGCTTCCACGCTGTAGCGCCAGGTATCGCCGCCGCCGAGGCTGAAATCGAGGGCACGGGTACCGCGGCTGCCCACAGTCAATTTGACGCCGGGGCCGGCGGAACGGCGGGTGAAGATATGGATCACCCCGCCGATGGCATCGGAACCGTACAGACTGGAAAAGGGGCCGCGCACGATCTCGATGCGCTCGATCTGCTCCGGCGAAAGGGCATTCCAGTCGTATTCGCCCGTGGTCGCGGAAGCGGCGCGCACACCGTCCACCAGCACGAGAACATGCTTGGCGGCGGCACCGCGTACAAAGATTGAGGTGCTCTTGCCTTCGCCCCCGGTGCGGGCAACATGGAGGCCGGGCTGCTGAACGAGCAGCCCCATCAGATCGCCGGTCTGGCTGCGCTCGATGTCCTGACGGGTGATGACCGTGACCGAAGCCAGGCTCTCAGTCATGGTTCTCGCCGTGCGCGTCGGCGTAACGACAATGGTTTCGCCGACAAATTCCGGCAGGGTTTCCGCATGGGCGGATGCAATGATGGCAACGCCCAGGGCGAGCGCGAGAGGGGTTTGACGCATGATGAAGTCCGGTTTGGGCGCCCGGTTCCCCGCGGGCGCGTTGCACGATCCGCCGCATGACTTGCGCCATGCAGGGTCCAGGCCGGTATCCGGGCTCGCGCTTGAAGTGCATCGCCTTCCCGGGCGAACCCAGTGGCTGTGTAATGGACCGTTTAGCGCTTACCGTTGCGGGGGCAGCACAGGCTTGATGGCATTCAGCCACGTACCTGTTTCCCGTTTATCCTCGGCGGCGGAAAGCCGCGTCGGCACCTGAAGCCGCGCATTATAACCACGCAAGCGCCCGATTGACCGTCCGCACGCCGCCCCCTATAGTCGTGCCATGCACGCCGAACTCGATACGCTCGAAGCGAAGATCCGCCAGGTGGCCGAGCTGTGCCACACGCTGCGGCAGGACAACATCGCGCTGCGCCAGCAGCTGCTGGCCGCGCAGCAGGACAACAAGCACTTGACGACCAAGCTCGAAGCCGCCAAAGCGCGGCTGCAGGCGCTGCTCGAAACCCTGCCGGAGGACGTCTGATGGCCGGCCCGCGCTCGATCGAAATCCACATTCTGGGCCGCGCCTACAAGGTGGCCTGTTCGCGCGAGGAGGAATCGGCGCTGATCGCGGCGGCCGATTACCTCGACGAGAAAATGCGCGAGATCCGTGACACCAGCAAGGTAATCGGCGCCGAGCGCATCGCCATCATGGCGGGACTCAACCTGGCGCACGAATTGCTGACCCAGGGCGGCGGCGGCCAGATCGAGGCTGCGCGTGCCCGCCTGACCCATTGCAATGCCCTGCTGGATACAGTGCTGGAAGATCAGGACAAACTCTTCTAAACTAGTGCTGCTCCCTGCGGTGTTCGAGGCTGGCTGCAATTTCTCTGAACCAATGCATACGTGCAAGGCTGCGATCTATTCCGATGCGGGTGTGCGCGTGACACGTCTCATGTGCCCAAAGCGTCTTTGAGCGCGGCCGTCTTGGACCCCAGGTTCAAGAGTCCGCAGCCAGTCACGGCACAGGCGGGGAGCCTCTTTTCTTGATGGACAAATACACCCTCAGGCGTCAACTCAAGGCCGCGCGCAACGCGTTCAAACCGGCCGCACGCCGCCATGCTGCGCGCGCTTCCCTGCGGCTGGCGCTGCGCCACGGTCTGCTCCTGCGTTCGCAACGCATCGGCTTTTATCTGCCGCAAGGCGGCGAATTCGACGCCCACCCCCTGCTCAACCAGGCCCTGTGGATGCAGCGCGAATGCTACCTGCCGATGCTGCCCCGCCGCGGGCGGGTGATGCGATTCGGGCAAGTGGGCCGCAACACGCGCATGACGAAGAATCGCTTCGGCATTCCCGAACCCGTCGACGCGAAACCCCTGCGCGCGCGCCAGCTCGACCTGCTGCTGATGCCGCTGGTGGGCTTCGATCGCGAGGGTTACCGGCTGGGGATGGGCGGCGGTTTTTACGACGCGACGCTGGCTTTCATGCAGCATCGGCGCTTGTGGCGCAAGCCGCGCCTGGTGGGGATCGCCTACGAATGCCAGCGGGTGGACGCGCTGCCGCACGAGCCGTGGGACATGCCGCTCGACGCGGTGCTGACCGAGCGCCAGCTCTACCGCTTCAACGGAACCCACCTGTAACGCGACGGGCGGCGGCCCGGCACCTCAGCCCGGCTGCCTCTCGCGGTCGAGTTCCCCGCTCTTCAGACGGTCCTGATAGTCCGTGAGCATGGCGCGCACCTTGCCGCTCAGCAGGTAGAGCCCCAGCAGGTTGGGGAAGGCCATCGCCAGCACCAGCAGGTCGGTGAAGTCGACCATGTTGGCCGCGCTCGCCACCGAGGCGACGACGATGAAGGCGAGGAACAGCACGCGGTACACCATGGAGGTGCGTTCGCCGAACAGATAGGCCCAGCAGCGTTCGCCGTAATAGGACCAGGAAATCATGGTGCTGTAGGCGAACAGCACCACCGACAGGGTGAGGATGATCGGGAACCAGTCGGACACGGTGGCAAACGCCACCGAGGTCAGCGCCGCGCCCTTGCTGGCCTCGCGCAGCGCCAGGGTGGCGGGGTCGTTGTAGACGCCGGTGATGACGATGACCAGCGCGGTCATGGTGCAGATGACGATGGTGTCGATGAAGGGTTCGTAGAGCGCGACCATGCCCTGGCGGATCGGGTATTTGACCGACGCGGTCGAGTGCACGATGGCCGCCGACCCCAGACCCGCCTCGCTGGAGAACACCGCGCGCTTGAAGCCCTGCACCAGCGCCCCCACCATGCCGCCCGCCACCGCGATCGGCGAGAAGGCTTCGGTGACGATTTTCGTCAGTGCCTGCGGGACGTGTTCGGCGTTGCCGATGACGATCCACAGGCAAGCCGCCAGGTAGATCAGGATCATGCTCGGCACCACCGCCTCGGCGACGTGGGCGATGCGGCGCAGGCCGCCGATGATGACCACCCCGACCGCCACCGCGATGATGAGGCCGTAGGCGATCGGCGTGTCGTTGAAGAAAGGAATCTGCTCCTGCACCGCGCCGAGCGACTGGCTCACCTGGAACGCGCTGCCTGCGCCGAACGAGCCCAGCACGGTGAACACGGCGAACATCCCGGCCAGCACCTTGCCGGTGCGCGGCAGGTTGAATTCGGCGAAGCCCTTGGACAGGTATTCCATCGCCCCGCCCATGATGTGGCCGTCCGGGCGCACTTCGCGGTAGCGCTGCGCCAGCGTGGCTTCGGTGAACTTGGTGGTCATGCCGAGGAAGCCGGCCACGATCATCCAGAACGTGGCGCCCGGCCCACCGATGGAAATCGCGATCGCTACGCCTGCGATGTTTCCCAGCCCCACTGTGGCCGACAGCGCGGTGGTGAGCGCCTGGAACGAGCTGACTTCGCCCTTGTCGTCGGCGGTGTGGTATTTGCCGCGCAGTACGGCAAACGCGTGCCCCATCATGCGCAGGTTGACGAAACTGAAGCGGAAGGTGAGGTAGACCGCGGCAACGATCAGCCAGGCGACGATGAAGGGCATGACCGGCTCGCCGGGAAAGACGTCGTAGAAAATGACGCTGGCGAGGTAGCCGTTGAGGCTGCCGAAGAAGGTGTCGATGCGACCGGGCTCGGCTGCCAGCGCGAGTTGCGGAAACAGCCCTGCGGCCACGACGAAAAAGTAAGGATGGATCGCCACCTGTTCCTCCTGCAATTGTTATTGGCCGCAACAATAACAAACTTGCGGCGAAAACGGGCCGCCAGAAACGACAAAGGCCGACGCGTACGTCGGCCTTTGCTTGATGCTGCGTTCAGATTACTTCAGGCTCAGCACCCAGTCGATGATCTTGGCGGCATCTTCGGGCTTGACCTGCGGGCTCGGCGGCATGGGGATCGGGCCCCACACGCCTTTGCCGCCGGTTTTCACCTTGGCAATCAGCGTGTCACGCGCGGTCTTGTCGCCTTGGTACTTCTTGGCCACTTCCTTGAAGGCGGGGCCGACGATTTTCTTGTCGACGCCGTGGCAGGACATGCAGGCATTCTTCTGGGCCAGCGCCTGGTCGGCCGAAGCCGCGCCAGACAGGGCCAGCAGTGCAGCGGAAGCCGCGGTCATCATCAGTTTCATCATCACAAATATCTCCGTGGGGTCGGGTTGATCAAGCATTTCTGCACGCATGCAATATTAAGGGAAAACCCTGCCCACGCAATATCAGTACTTGGTTTTTTGCTACCAGTCCCCGTAGCACTTTGTTGTTCGCCCTATTCGCGCTCGATCAGTTCGCGGTAGGCGTGCCAGCTGGCGTGCCCCAGCCAGGGGAAGATCACCGCCATGGCGATGAAGTCGGTCGCCATGCCGACCGCAATCAAGGCGGCAATCAGCGCGCCCCACAGCAGCATCACCGGAAAATTGAGGCGGGTCGCCATGAAACTGGTGACCAGCGCAGTGGCGAAATCGACCTTGCGATGCAGCAGCATCGGCAGCGAAACCACCGACAGGCTGAACACCATCAGCGCCAGCACGCCGCCGAAGGCCAGGTAGGCCAGCACGAAATCGGTGTGCTGCCGTATCGCACTCAGCGTCAGCAGATCAGAGAGGCCGGCGATGCCCGATCCGCTGAGAAACAGGCCGACCAGAATGGCCGAGATGCGCTCCCACACCGTAAGCACGAACACCAGCATCAGCGCAAACAGCCCGAGCGAGGCGGGATTGGCGCGCCACGACAGCAGGGGAACCCACAGCTTGGGCAGCTTGTGATGGTGCTCAAGGCGATGGCTCACGCAATAGAACACGGTCGCCAGCAGCGGCGCGACGAACAGGAAGCCGGAGGTCAGCGCCATCGCCAGGTGCGGCCGGTTCCCCGCGGCATGCACCAGACCGTAGCCAAGCAGGGCAAACACGATGCCGTAGAACAGGCTCAGCGGCCAGGCCTTGACCATGTCCTGCGCGCCGCTGCGCAACCAGTGAAGCGGTTGATCGAATGTCACGCTGCGGATGCCCGGCAGGTTCATGCTCGCGGCCCGCGGGTGGAAAACCGGGTGTTCAGTGTGAGTGCTCATGATGGCTCCCGATGACGGATAGACTGCTTTTTTGATAGCAGGCGCCGTCGCGGGTTCCTAGGGCGTGTTAACACTAATTTCGCGTCCGCGTTGCTGCGAGAAAGCGATGGATGCAAGGCGCGGCGCGCAGGCAAGGGCCTTCCCTTGCCAAGCGGCGCAACGCCGCAGACGCGCTTTCTCGCAGCAACCCGAAGGGACGGACCGATTTGGGCGCATCCCTTTGTCGCGAACCGCTTGCAGTGAACGACACTGCGGCGCGCCTCGCTTCGCGGGCTGCATCCCGAATCGGCCTCGTCGCGGGCGTGAAATTAGTGTTAACACGCCCTAGTAGCAAATGCTGATAAGCCGATTCAATCGAGCAATCCGGACAGGTCGTCGATGGGCGGCTGGCACGCCGTGCCGCTGCAGATCCAGGCAGTCGGACGGTCCGAATCGGGCTTGGCCAGCGCGGCCGGCAGGTTGAGGCCGTTGGGCAAGGCCAGTACCAGGTCGCGCGCACCCAGCTTCGGACCCAGCGCCGTCATCCATTCGTTGAGCGCGCCCGCCGGGCCGCGCAGCAGGATCACCCGCGGCGGCACCAGCGCCTCGTCCAGCACGGCCAAGAGCGTGGGATACGCGACCGGCTGCTGGACGAGGTGCGCGTGGAACAGGTGCAGGCAGCGCGCGGCGGCCGCCAGATAGCGCGGCTCGCCCAAGAGATAGCCAAGCCGCTGCAGGGCAAAAGCGGCGACGCCGTTGCCGGATGGCGTGGCGTTGTCGTAACCGGGCTTGGGGCGCGTGATGAGCGCTTCGTGGTCGTGGCTGGTGAAGAAGAAGCCGCCTGCATCCGCATCCTCGAAATGCGTCAGCAAGACCTCGGCAAGTTCCCGCGCCCATGCCATGTCGCGCTCGCGGTAGCCGGCCTGCAGGGTTTCCAGCAGCGCGTCGAGCAGGAAAGCGTAGTCGTCAAGATAGGCGTTGAGGCGTGCCGCGCCGTGCTTGTAGCTGGCGAAGAGCCGCCCGTCTCGCCACAGGTTCCGCTGCAAAAAATCGACTGCGGCCTGTGCCTCGGCGACCCAGTCGGGGCGGTTCATGACCCGCCCGGCGTGCGCCAGCCCGGCGATCATCAGCGCGTTCCAGCTGGTGAGCTGCTTGTCGTCACGCCCGGGATGCACGCGGGTTTCGCGCGCGGCGAAGAGCTTGTGGCGTGCGCTTTTCAGGCGTGCCGCTGCTTCGCTTTCAGGCAGCCCCAGTTCGGCGGCGACTTCGCTCAACGGGCGTGCGAGGATGGGGTTCCAGCTCGCGTTCTCGAAGTTCGGCGGGAGATCGAAGCCATACGCCGGCGCGGCCACCGCGTATTCCTCGGCGGAGAGCTGCGCGCGCACCTGGTCCGGCGTCCACACGTAGAACCTGCCTTCGTGGCCTTCGCTGTCGGCGTCGAGCGCGGAATAGAAACCACCTTGCGGCGCGCGCATCTCGCGCAGCAGCCAGTCGACGATGCCCTCGGCGGTGTCCTTGAAGAGCGTCTCGCCGCTCAGCGCCCAGGCGTCGGCATACAGGTGCAGCAGCGGGCCGTTGTCGTAGAGCATCTTCTCGAAGTGCGGGATCGCCCACTGTTCATCGACCGAGTAGCGGCAGAAGCCGCCGCCGATCTGGTCGACCATCCCGCCCGACGCCATTTTTCTCAGCGAGAACAGCGCCATCTCGCGCGCCTGCGCGTTGCCGCGCTGGGCTTGCCGCAGCAGGAAGAACAGCTCGCCCGGGCGCGGGAACTTGGGCGCACGAGAAAACCCGCCCCATACCGGATCGAAGGCCTGCGCCAGATCGCGCACCGCTGCGGCCAGCGGCGCGTCGGTCAAGGCGGGCTGCTGGCCGGGCGCCGGCTGCTGGCGGGCAAGCATGCCGCGCACCGCTGCGTTCTGCGCCAGCACTTCGCTGCGCTGCTCCTGCCAGGCGCGGGCGACGTTCTCCATCAGGGCGATGAAGCCCGGCAGCTGGTAGCGCGGCGTCTTGGGAAAATAGGTGCCGGCGAAGAACGGCGTCTGGTCGGGCGTCAAAAACACCGTCAGCGGCCAGCCGCCGCCGCGCTGGGTCAACAGCTGGTGCGCGGCCTGGTAGATCTGGTCGAGGTCAGGGCGCTCCTCGCGGTCGACTTTTATATTCACGAACAGGCGGTTCATCACCGCCGCCACCTCTTCGTCCTCGAAGCAGTCGTGCGCCATCACGTGGCACCAGTGGCAGGCCGAATAGCCGATCGACAGCAGGATGGGCTTGTCCTCGCGGCGCGCCCTTTCCAGGGCTTCTTCGCCCCACGGGTACCAGTCGACCGGGTTGTCGGCGTGCTGCAGCAGATAGGGGCTGGGTTCGGTGGCAAGTCGATTGGGCATGGTGCAGGCCTAATAGTTGATTAAATCAGTCAACAATTGTACGCTTGCCGCAATCCGGAAAAATGCAGGAGTGCCCCATGTCCCAGGAATTATTCGCCGCCGCCCAGTCGGGCGATGCAGCCCAGATCAAAAAACTGCTCGAGGCCGGCGCCGATCATGCGGCCGCCGACGAAGCGGGCGAAACCGCGCTGATGCATGCCGCCCGCGGCGGCCACGTCACGGCGGTGCAGGTGCTGATCGCGGCCGGCGCCGACGTCAATGCCCAGTCGCCGCAGGGCTGGACCGCACTGGCGAAAGCCGCGTACAACGGCGAGACCGAGCGCGGCTACGTCGAGGTCATCGAATTGCTGCACCGGGCCGGCGCCTCGCTCGACGCGCGCATCTTCTTCGGCATCACCCCGCTGATGCTGGCGGCCGGCGGCGGCGACGCCCCGGTGGTGGAATGGCTCATCAACGCCGGCGCCGACGTGCTCGCCACCAACGAGGGCGGCCGCACCGCGCGCCTGATGGCGAACGACAAGTTCTATGTGGACGTGATCAACCTGCTGACCGAAGCCGAGCGCCAGCTGGGCGTGCAGGAAGACGGCTCGTGCTCGTCGACCAAGAGCGTGGTCAAGCCGCAGGTGGTCAATCTGATGAAGCCGACCACGCACTAGCCAAACGCCGCATCATCGGGATGTAGGAGCGGCGTCCACGCCGCGATTTACGCACCGGTGCAAGGTGCAGGCTCCACGACATCGCGGCGTGGACGCCGCTCCTACAGGGTTGTGGTCAGCGGTCGAGCCAGCCGATCAGGCCCTGCCACTGCTCGATGTCGCGCTCGGCGATGTGGGGCGGCAGGTCGAACAGGCTCTTGCCTTCGAACGCGGCGTTGACGTAATGCTGGGTGGTGCGCAGGTGCGCCAGCACCGGCAGGTCCTGCTGTTCCATGAACTGCTCGAGGGTGACGCCGGCACGGGTGCGCGGATCGACCCGCATCCCCACCACGCCAACGAAGGCATGCGCCTTGCGCACCGCCTTTTCGGCATGCAGCGCGGCGAGAAATTCCTGGCTGGCGCGAATGTCGAACAGGGACGGCGCGATCGGCACCACCACCTTGTGCGCCAGCTTCAACGCACGCTCGAGATTCTTGCCGTGCAGGCCGGCGGGGGAATCGATCACCAGCCAGTCGCTGCTGCCTTTCTGCCCTTCGCGCAGCAATGCGATGTCCGGCAGCCCGCCGTCGCGCATCGCCAGCCACTGGGTGGCGGATTTCTGGCGGTCGAGATCCAGCAGCGCCACGCGCTTGCCTGTCGAGGCCAGATAGCCGGCGAGGTTGATCGACAGCGTGGACTTGCCGCTGCCGCCTTTGGGGTTGGCCACCAGAATCACGCGCACGATTGCTCCTTGGTTCATCCAGTTCTTCAAGTTCGCCACCCCGGCGGAAGCCGGGGTCCAGTTCATTCCGCTGGATTCCGGCTTCCGCCGGAATGACGGCCGGTCAATCAGTTTTCACAACGCCTCCACGCTGTACGTCACCGCCAGCGTATGCGTCTCGCCCGGCGCCACGGTGACGACGTTGTCCATCGCGTTGGCCGACTCGACGCAGACCATTTCGCGCCAGCCGGCCCCCGATTTGCCTTTGCCCATGTCGCCCATCTTCTCGGCCTTCTCGGTCCACGGCGTCCACACGATGGTGGACTGCGAGCCGGTCTTGGCGATGCGGATGCGGCGATTGAGGCCGGGGTCGACGATGACGCAGTCGGCCGGCGTGTCGACGTAGACGCGGTCGACCTCGCTGTCATAAGCAATCGCGCCGCCCTGCTTCTTGCGCGAGAAGTTGTCGACCTTGTCGTGGTAGTCGCTGCCTTCCAGCCCGGTGACGCTGACCGCGCCGATGTCGCTGATGTGCAGATAGGTGTGCAGCGCCTCGCCGATCTTCACCGGGGCGTCGCCCGTATTGGTGGTGGCGAGCCGCAGTTCGAGCTTGTCGCTCACCACCACGGTCAGCGTCAGCCGCGTGGGGTGCGGCCATTGCGCGCGGGTCTGCTCGTTCTCAATAAGCTGCAGGGTGATTTCGGTCTTGGCGTCGTTGCGGCGGCGCGTGCCGGTCACTTGCCAGTCCACGGTGCGGGCGAAGCCGTGCGCGGGGTAGCCGGACTCCGAGTCGTGCGCGCCGAACCACGGCCAGCACACCGGCGCGCCGCCGCGGATGGACTTGCCCGGCGCGAACTTGGCGGCGTCGGACACCCACACCACCGGCTCCGATTGCGACTTGGGCCGGAAGCTCACCACGTGCGCGCCCTGCAGACAGATCGTCGCGCGGCCGCTGTGGTTGTCGATATCGGCATAGGTGAGGCCGCCGGCGCCGGTGCGGAAAGCCAGCTGGCCGGGGATGGCGAAGCGCGCCAGCGGATCGGCGTGTTCCTGCGCCTCGGTCGGATGCTCGACCTGGCTGACGTCGCGCACCGCGCCAAACGCAGCCGACGTCGTCATCGCCGCATAGGCGCGCAGCGCAGCCGACACCTCCCTGTTCCGGTTGACCGGCTTCCACGCCTGCGCGCCCTTCGCGTCCATGGCGGCGCGGCGGCGCGCCAGTTCGGCTTCGCTCAGCGCGACGTTGATGCGGCGACTGGGAATGTCGATCTCGATCGTGTCGCCCTCCTCGACCAGGCCGATGTTGCCGCCTTCGGCCGCTTCCGGCGAGGCGTGGCCGATGGACAGCCCCGAGGTGCCGCCGGAGAAGCGGCCGTCGGTGATCAGCGCGCAGGCCTTGCCCAGCCCCTTGGATTTCAGGTACGAGGTCGGATACAGCATTTCCTGCATGCCGGGGCCGCCGCGCGGGCCTTCGTAGCGGATCACCACGACGTCGCCGGCGACGATCCGGTCGCCGAGGATCGCCTCGACCGCGGCTTCCTGCGATTCGAACACGCGCGCCGGGCCGGAGAAGGTCCAGATGCTTTCATCCACGCCGGCGGTCTTGACGATGCAGCCGTCCAGCGCGAGGTTGCCGTACAGCACCGCCAGCCCGCCGTCCTTCGAGTAGGCGTGCTCGATGTCGTGGATGCAGCCGTTCGCGCGGTCGTCGTCGAGCTTGGCGAAGCGGCGGTCCTGCGAGAACGCGGTCTGCGTCGGCACGCCGCCGGGCGCGGCGCGGAAGTAGTCCTTCACGTCGCGGTCGGTGGTGCGGCGGATGTCGTAGACATCGATCTGCTCGCCCAGCGATTTCATCAGCACGGTCGGCACGTCGCGGTGAATCAGGCCGCCGCGTTCCAGTTCGCCGAGGATCGCCATCACGCCGCCGGCGCGGTGCACGTCTTCCATGTGGTAGGTCTGGATCGATGGCGCGACTTTCGACAGGTGCGGCACACGGCGGCTCATGCGGTCGATGTCGGCCATGGTGAAGTCGACGCCCGCTTCATGCGCGGCGGCCAGGAGGTGCAGCACGGTGTTGGTCGAGCCGCCCATCGCGATGTCGAGCGCGATGGCATTCTCGAACGCGTCGAAGCTGGCGATCGCGCGCGGCAGCACGCGGGTGTCGCCGTCCTCGTAATAGCGCCGTGCGTTTTTCACGATCAGGCGGCCGGCGGCGAGGAAGAGGTTCTTGCGGTCGGCGTGGGTCGCCAGCATCGAGCCGTTGCCGGGCAGCGAAAGGCCCAGCGCCTCGGTCAGGCAGTTCATCGAGTTGGCGGTGAACATCCCGGAGCACGAACCGCAGGTGGGGCAGGCCGAGCGCTCCAGCTGCTCGACCTTCTCGTCGCTGAATTTCGAATCGGCTGCCGACACCATGGCGTCGACCAGATCGAGCTTGATGACTTTGGATTCCCACACCACCTTGCCCGCCTCCATCGGCCCGCCGGAGACGAACACCGTGGGGATGTTGAGCCGCAGCGCGGCCATCAGCATCCCCGGGGTGATCTTGTCGCAGTTGGAAATGCACACCAGCGCGTCGGCGCAATGCGCGTTGACCATGTACTCGACCGAGTCGGCGATAAGGTCGCGCGAAGGCAGCGAATACAGCATGCCGCCGTGGCCCATCGCGATGCCGTCGTCGACCGCGATGGTGTCGAATTCCTTCGCCACGCCGCCCGCCGCCTCGATCTCGCGCGCCACCAGCTGGCCCATGTCCTTCAGGTGCACGTGGCCCGGCACGAACTGGGTGAACGAGTTGGCGATCGCGATGATGGGCTTGTTGAAGTCGCCATCCTTCATGCCGGTGGCGCGCCACAGCGCACGGGCACCGGCCATGTTGCGGCCGCGGGTGGTAGTCCAGGAACGGTAGTCAGGCATGATGGTCACTCGGGCAATCTATAATCAGCCAGCCATTTTACCCGTGCTTTGTTCTCCCTGAATCCCGATCCCTGAATCCTGGCCCCTGCCCCCATGCTCGTTCATCCGCAATTCGATCCCGTCGCCCTGCAGCTCGGCCCCATCGCCATCCACTGGTACGGCCTGATGTACCTCCTCGCCTTCGTGCAGGTCATCCTGCTCGGGCGCTGGTGCATCACCCACCGGCCGTGGACCGGCTGGAACGCGAAAATGCTCGACGACGTGCTGTTCTACGGCGTGCTCGGCGTCATCCTCGGCGGCCGGCTCGGCTACGTGCTGTTCTACAAGCCGGCGGAATACCTGGCGCACCCGCTCGACATCATCAAGCTGTGGGAAGGCGGCATGAGCTTCCACGGCGGCTTTCTGGGCGTGCTCGTCGCCATGATGCTGTTTGCGCATCGCCACAAGCTGCGCTGGCTCGCCGTCACCGACTTCATCGCCCCGCTGGTGCCGCTGGGCCTGGCCGCCGGGCGGCTCGGCAACTTCATCAACGGCGAGTTGTGGGGGCGCGCCACCGACCTGCCCTGGGGCATGGTGTTCCCGCAGGCGGGCGATGGCATTGCGCGCCACCCCTCGCAGCTCTACCAGTTTGCCGGCGAAGGCCTGCTGCTGTTCGGCATCCTGTGGCTGTATTCCCGCAAGCCGCGCCCGCTCGGCGCCATCTCCGGCGTGTTCCTCATCGGCTACGGGGCGTTCCGCTTCCTCGCCGAATTCGCCCGCGAGCCCGATGCCTTCCTCGGCCTGCTGGGGCTGGGGCTCTCCATGGGGCAGTGGCTCTCGCTGCCGATGGTCGTCGCCGGCGCCGTCATGCTGCGCTGGGCGCAGCGCCAGGCATGATCGCCCCTCGGCAAACAACCCTTACCGGAGTCATACCGGCGAACGCCGGTATCCAGTGGCGCGCGAAACAGGCTGTTGCCGGCAACGTGCTGGATTCCGGGTCAAGCCCGGAATGACGGAGCGCGTATTGCAACGGCTGTGGCGCGGGCTCGGCTGGCTCGGCGTCGTCGTCACCCTGCTGGTTTCGCTGATGCCGCCCGCGCTCGACGTCAGCGGCGGCCACACCGACAAGATCGTCCACCTGGCCGGTTACGCCGTGCTGATGTTCTGGTGGGCGCAGCTCGTCACCCGCCGGCGCTGGAAGCTCGCCCTCGCCGTGGTGCTGTTCGGCCTCGCCATCGAGCTGCTGCAGGGCCTCACCCCCGCCCGCCAGCCCGACGCGCTCGACGCGCTGGCCAACAGCGGCGGCGTCCTGCTCGGCTGGCTCGCCGCGCGCCTCCTCCCCAATCTGCCCGCGCGCCTCGCCGCGCTTCCCGCGCCGCATCGCTAAAGCTATAATTCGTCCTGTCGGGGGGGTAGCTCAGCTGGGAGAGCGCCGCGTTCGCAATGCGGAGGTCGGGAGTTCGATCCTCCTCCTCTCCACCAACTAAAACCTAGAAGCTTGCGCCAACAAATTTATGGCAAGCAACAATATCTTCCACGCGAGGCCGACAGCTACAGCTGGTCCGGCCTTTTTTGTGTGTCCAGCACTGCCAACAAGACTAGATACATTATGTGCGCAGGATGGATAGCCACCGGTTGTCCCAACGTCATTGAATTGCTGAGTGCTCCTGTCAAATGGGCGAATAAGCCAGTTTAAGTACGCCGCGATTACCCAAAGGTATACTCCGGACGTTTGGTCCGTCTAGGAAACCGCTCCACATGGCAAGTATTCTGGTAGGCGCAATTAGGTGAAGCCATTGACCCTATCTCAATCTCGACAAACAACAGAGGTGGAAGCACTTGTCGGTAGCAGACCCGTCAGCGAAAGACGTCCCTTCGGTGCCTATTACACACCCCGCACGGTAACTGACACCCTAGCGCAATGGGCTATTCGCGATGCCGGAGAGGTAATTCTTGAACCTGGTTTCGGCGGATGTGGGTTCCTTGAAGCATCCCAAACGAGGATAGAAGCACTAGGAGCGGATGATCCCTTCGCCCATATCTATGGGTGCGACAAGGATCCTGGGGCATTTGCAATTTTGGGCCACAAGATAGGGGATAACACCCACACTGAGCGTTTTATTCTCGGTGATTTCCTTTGTTTACGTCCCGAAGATTTCAAGGTGTCAGGTTTCGATGTCGTCATCGGCAACCCACCTTATGTGTCTCTACATTCAATGTCGCCACAGCAGCGCGCAGCAGCTGTTGGCGCGATGACACTTGGCCGCTTCGAACTGGATAAACGGGCCAGTCTGTGGGCGTACTTTGTACTTCATGCACTGACATTTTTACGGCGGGGCGGTCGGTGCGCTTGGGTGTTGCCCAGCAGCTACTTGCACGCGGAATATGCCCGTGACATCCGACTCCAATTGAAGAAGAAGTTCACGCGGCTAGTCGAGATCACCTTAGAGCAACGTCTTTTCTCTAGCGAAGGCGCAAAGGAACGTACCGTAGTAGTGCTGGCCGAGGGTTTTGAATCATGCACAGAGGAAGCGCGCATTCAACGGCTTCATGCCACGGATGCCGCTGAACTCGAAGTTGCCGTTACGAGCCTTGGCAACAGCAAGCCAACTGCCATATCAAATGAAAGTTTTTTGTCACCGCTTACAGCGGCCATGTCCCTCCTCGAGGGGGTGCGGAGTAAGCAAGCCTGTCGAAAATTAGGGGAATTCCTCGACGTCAAGATTGGGATCGTCACCGGCGCTAATGATTTTTTTATCAAGAACGCCGCCGACTGGAAGGAACATGGCATAGCGGAAAATGCGCTCCGTCTAATACTGCCGAAATTTAGCCAGGTTTCCGGCTTGGAGTTGTCGTTAAAAGATTTACTTAATAATCGAGAGAATGGGCTCAAGTGTCTGCTACTAGATTGCAACAATAAAGGGGAAATGGATAAGGAAGTGGGCCGCTATCTAGCCGGCTTTCCTGACGAAAAGAAAGAAAAAAACGCGACTTTTAAGAAGCGAGCGAATTGGTACTCCCCAGATGATGGCAGGACACCGGATGGCTTTTTTTCCTATATGTGCGACCACGGCCCTCGTCTTGCACTTAATCCAGCGAAAACCACCTCCACGAATACTATTCATCGCATCTATTTCAATAGTGACATTGATGAGATAAGACAAAAGGCCATTGCAATGAGTATGTTGTCGACTGTGACGCAGCTCTCAGCCGAACTGGTTGGTCGAAGCTACGGGTCTGGCGTCTTGAAGCTTGAGCCCAGCGAGGTTCGGCAGATCGATATCGTGCTGCCGGATGTACTTGATGCCAAACGCGTAATCTCCTCCTTCGATGCTGTGGATACCCTACTTAGAAAGGGGGAAGGGCAAAAGGCGCGCAGTGTAGTCGACGCTCTGTTCGTCATGCCCTTGCTTGGCAAGGCCGGCATTGCCCCGATGGGGGCAGCATTGACCCGACTCCGCTCAATTCGACGAGAGCCAAGGACAAACAAATGAACAATGGCATTGAGGTCGCCAAGAAAGCACTTCTGGAAGCCCTTGGTGATGAGAATATCGACCTGGAATGTGTAGCGGCACTGGCGGACCAGTTGGTTCAGCTCGACCCAAATGCTATGCGATTCGCAGTTGATGCCCGTCATATCCACCGCCTTGGGTTCGAGTTAGTGGGCAAGCAGGAGACAGCCCTCTCCGAGCTAATCAAGAACGCCTATGACGCTGATGCCACCAAGGTAACTATCGACTTTTCCAATTATGGTGCGCCGGGGGGGCGTTTGGTCGTGGCTGATGACGGCCATGGTATGACCGAGCAAGTGATTCGCGATACATGGATGCGGCTATCCACGGCCGACAAAGAGGACAACCCGGTGTCGCCCGGGTTTTGTCGTTCGCGGGCTGGGCGAAAAGGAATTGGCCGCTTTGCAGTCGAACGTCTCGGCACACAGCTGGTGCTGGAAACTCGTGTAGCCGGGGCAATGGAAGGTACACGAGTTTCCTTCGATTGGGACGCGGCCTACACCCACGGCACAGCACTGACACGCATACCAAACCGTATCGATCGGTTTGCCAAATCAATAGAGGAGAGTGGCACCACGCTGATCATTGAGGACCTGCGTGATCGCTGGACGGTAAAGCAGCTTGAGCGAGTGTGGAAGTCGGTTCTATTGCTTCAGCCACCATTCAAGGTGGCACGCAAACATCGCGGTAAAAGTGATGAATCTGGCTGTATGCCAGACCCCGGTTTTAGCGTAGTGATAAATGGGCAAACCGGTGAGCAGCAATCAGACGAACTCTCCTTAGACATTAGACAGCCATTTCCTTGCGCATAGTGCTGCGACAATCCGAGGAAAGATTGACAGCGCCGGGAAAGCAACATTTTTCATAGACTCGGAAAAGACCGATTTACACGACCAGCAGCAGGATGATGAAACCTATCTGGCCGTGGGAGAGCTGGAGTTTGAAACTAGCTACTTTATCTACGCCCCCGAATTCATCAGCGGAGTATCCGTCCGCCAAGCCCAGAAAATAGGAGAAACATACGGGGGGATACGCGTATACCGCGACGGTTTCAGGGTTCTCCCCTACGGTGAGCCCCATGATGACTGGTTACGATTGGCTTATGACGTCGGGCGCCGGAACATCTTGGTGCCTGCCAACAATTACAACTTTTTCGGCCATGTCGACTTATCCAGCGTAGACAACCCTCTCTTCGAGGAGACTAGTAGCCGCGAGGGCTTGATAGAGAACGAAGCCTATGAAGAGCTTCAGACGTTTGTCAGGCGCTGCCTGGAATGGGCCGCCAAACGGGTGGCCTCTGTGCGCGGCCGCAAGCAGACAGCTAGTCAAAAGGACTTCGTACCCCGACCACGCAAGCCCTCCGAGTCTACCCAGGAGCTACTGGAAGACCTAGCGAACACGGGGGGTGTGGACAAAGCGAGCATAGCCGAAACAGTACAACGTCTCGAAGAAGTCAAAGAAGAGCAGCAACGTTTTGAAGCGGAGTTCGAAGCTCGCGAAGAGGAACATAGCCGCTACGAAGAGATGCTACGCATTCTCGCCTCCTTGGGAATCTCCATCGCGGTGTTCGGCCATGAAGTCAAAGGGGCTATTACCCACGTCAGGGGTACGATGAGTGGGATAGAAGATGCGATTAGGCACGAAGGATTAGGTGGGAGCGAGATTGCTGCGCATCTGGCGTCTGCTCGTACCGCCGTGGATGGCCTCTCCGAGTTGGGGGGATACGTTGTTGATCTTGTGGATCAATCCAAGGCGAGAATTAAGAAGGAAGTCGCCTTGCACGCTGCGATCAATCGCTTCATTGATCATTTCAAGGCGCACCTCGATGCGCGCGGGGTGGTTTTTGAAGTGTCCGTGGATCCACCCTTTCTGCGCACAATCCCGATGCATCGTAGCGAAATCGATTCAGTACTCTTCAATTTCCTCACCAATGCACTGAAGTCAATGGACCGTGCTAATAGCCGGGTGCGCAAAATTCGCATTACCGCGCAAAGCCGGGACGGGTATGCCGTGATCGGTTTTCAGGACACCGGCGGCGGTATTGCTGACGAGATACGAGATCGAGTATTCGATGCCTTCTTTAGCACGAGCCATTACTCCGCAGATGATGTCTCGGGCCCCGGTGCTGGGCTCGGACTAAAGATCGTCTTCGACATAGCGGCTGCGAACGGGGGGTTCGCGAGGGTCGTTCATCCAGATGCGGGCTACGCCTGTAAGCTGGAGTTTGGTGTGCCGTTGGCTCAGGGCCAAAGGGGAGGATAACGTTATGTATCAGGGACTTTTTCTGGATGACCGGCAAGAAGAGGCTCATCTCGCCGCCTTTCTTACTGTGGCGGGTGATCCAGGGATAACCACAACATTCCAACAGGTAGATCAACGGCTCGAAGATATGGCCATCGCTGTACTGGAGCGGAAGCCTGATCTCCTGGCGTTGGATTACCGACTCGACGATGCACAGACTCCTGGTGCTGTTGAAGTCCGATACAAGGCGGGGCCATTAGCACAGCAATTGAGGGACCATGCATCGAAATTAGGCGTGGATGACTTTCCGATCGTCTTGGTCTCTCACGAAAACATTATCCTGAGCTATTACCAACCTGATTTGACGACACATGATCTCTTCGACCGTATTTATGCGAAGGAGAAATTGGTTACTGATCGAGAACGGATAGGGCGGGAGTTGCTGGCACTAGTGGACGGCTATAAAGAAATTATTCGCGTGTGGGAGGATGTTGCTCGTTTGAGGCAACTACTGGGGCTTACCGATGACCGAGAAGGCGAACCACTATTAAACAATCAAGAGTTGCGGCGATGGCGAGACCTAAAGGCGCCGCATCAGCTCGCGCGAGAAATACTTCGCAGCATTGTCGACCGCAACGGCATGCTACGGGATCGCCAATCGCTCTTGGCGCGTTTGGGCATCGCTCCAGATTCCACCGACATTAACGCCTTGATAGAAATCCTTGGGAAGGAGAACGTGATCTATCACGGTGTATTCTACGGGGGCTGGGAACGGTGGTGGGATCACCGCATCGAGGCTTTCGTGGTGGGAATATGCGGCGAAGAATTAGGAAACTTGACGGCGAGGGAGAGGGTTGAGCGCTTGAATGAGTTATTCGGGCTAAAACTCATAGCCGCCAAGTCCTTGTGGACTGGATCGGACGAAATGTTTCCTGGATTTGCCTGTGCATCCTGTGGGCATCCTACTGAAAAGGTACATTCGGTCGCTGCCTTTGACCCAGTTCCCTCTTTTGTCGAGCGCAAGCGGATTTGTTGGGATTGTGTGGCAACAGGAAAGTATGAAAACAAGGAACTCACCATAGACGATGCTGAAACCTACATCGTTGAGAAGATACAGAGTGGCGAGATACAAAAAGGAGCATAAAGGGACATGGCATCTGCCAAAGAAATGGCGATGCAGCTTCGCCAGCTATACCTACTGTTGCTAGACGAGCAACTAATTGAAAGTGATTCAGTACCCGCTTTTGAGAAAGCAGCCTCTACGCTGGAGGCTCAGAAAGACAGTGCAAGCTGGGGCTTCACCATTACTCGAACTGATCCGATCCGATTTTGTCTCGCGCACACTAAAAAAGTTAACCACGTACAGCCTATTTTGCAGGCGAAATTAAGCGTGTCAGGCAATCCGCCGGATGGAATTAAAGGTTGTTTTTCTGTGTTGAATACCACCTTGGAGCTTCATTCGGAGGGCCAACTCTTGGACCGTTGGCATGTTGACTTAGCCAATGATGATCAAGAAGGGCCGATATTCCATCTTCAATACGGTGGACACTCATCTGGAAGCACTATGAGGCACATAGAACAGAAGCTCAGTGTGCCAAGATGGGTACATCCCCCGCTAGACATTGTTCTTGCATGCGAACTTGTTGTTGCAAATTTTTTTCCTGAAAAGTGGCTTCGACTAAGAAAAGACCCGAAGTGGATGGCGCTTGTGAGGGCGGCAGAGTCTTTTTGTTACACAGGCTATTTCAATGCTTTTGGCAAACACTATTCCGATCCACTGCGAAAAGAAACGATGTTGCAGAAGCTTTGGGCCTCATAACATAACCACGTATCCCGATCAGCCACCCGCTTCGGGCAAGACCCCGATCAAGCCAACTCGACCCACACCGGCTGATGGTCCGACGCCTCGGTCGCGGCATCGATGCCATGCGCCTTGAGGCGGCCCGCCAGTCCTTCGGTGACGAAGATGAAGTCGAAGCATTCGGGCTGTTTGACGAAATCGACCGGGTGGATGCCGACGGTGGGGGCATGCGGCTCGCCGGGATGCAGTACGTCCCAAGCGTCGCGAAAGCCGGGTTCGCCGCCTGGAAACGGCGCGAGGATCTGTGATCGTTCGGGTGCCGATGCGGGGAAATTCATATCGCCGCACAGCAGCGCCTCGGCGGGCCAGGGAAACACTTCGAAGGCACCGCCCTGTTCTTCGGGCAGCGGCACACGCAGCGACATGGCGCAGGCCTCGGCGTGCAGGCGGCGGATGGCGTCGATCTGCACTTGGCGCTGGTGCTGCGAGTAGTACTCGAGATGGGTGGCCATCACCCGCATCAGGCCGACGTCGGCCGTCACGACGGCTTCCACCAGCACGCGCTGCATGCTGGGCACGTCGAGCTCGGCCGGCCACGGCAGGAGATGCCGCCACACCTGGCCGACCGGCAGGCGGGAAAAGAGGGCGTTGCCGAACTGGCTGCGGCCGCCATGGCCATCGGGGACGTCGGTTGCCGCGCCGTAGATCGCGGTATAGCCGGGCAGGCCGGCCGAGAGTTCGGCGACCTGGTCTTCGCCGCGGCTGCCGGGCAGGCCGGGGAAGTTGACCGCGACTTCCTGCAGGCAGATGACGTCGAAATCACCCAGTTGTCGAATGGTCCGCAGGATACGTGCGAGGTCGATCTGGCCGTCCAGGCCGCGGCCCCATTGGATGTTCCAGCTTAATAGCTTCATGGCCTGTGTCCGCCTTCTCAGTTCAGTAAGACCGCTGCAAATCCAGTCGTCGCGAGGCCCGCAGGGCTGCGGCGATCCAGAAATGCCTGTCCGATGAATGCGCTGGATTGCCGCGCTTCGCTCGCAATGACGGAATTAATCGGTTTTGCCTTATCAGGATAGGAAAACCGGGCTTTCATCTGGAACGCCAGGAATTTCCACCGGCGATCCGACTCCTACGCTTAACCCCGGCCGGCGCGGAAACCCTTGCCGCGGCAAGGCCTTGGCGGAGGCGGTCATTGCCGCACGCGGCGCGAGGGATTAAAATGCCGCACTTTTCGCTTAAATTTTTGCGGCTTGCCCATTTGGGCAAGCCGCTGTTGCCTGAGCATACGGAACCATGGAACGACAACGCTGGCTGGACGGGACGCTCTATTCGCCCGATTTCGAACAGGATAGCTGCGGCTTCGGCCTGATTGCGCAGATGGACAATCAGCCCAGCCACACGCTGGTGCAGAACGCGATCGGCTCGCTGGCGTGCATGACGCACCGCGGCGCGATCGCCGCCGACGGCTTGTCGGGCGACGGCTGCGGCCTGTTGTTCAAGAAGCCCGACGCCTTCCTGCGCGCGGTGGCGAGCGAGGCCGGCTTCACGCTGGGCGAACTGTATGCCGCCGGGCTGCTGTTCCTGTCGCGCGACGCCGCGCCGCAGGTGCATGCGCGCGCCACGCTGAAAGCCGCACTCGAGGCGCAGGGCCTCGTCGTCGCCGGCTTCCGCCTGGTGCCGACCAATCCGAGCGTGTGCGGCGAATCGGCGCTGGCCTCCCTGCCGCATATCGAGCAGGTGTTCATCAACGCACCGGCGGGCATGAGCGCGGACGACTTCGAACGCAAGCTCTACATCGGGCGCCGCCAGGCCGAAAAGGCACTGGAGCCGAGCGACCCGGTGTTCTACCTGCCGACGCTGTCGTGCCGCGTCATCAGCTACAAGGGCCTGGTGATGCCGGACAACCTGCCGGTGTTTTACCCCGATCTCAACGACGCGCGCTTCGCCTCCAGCCTGGTGGTGTTCCACCAGCGCTTCTCCACCAACACCTGGCCGCAGTGGCGCCTGGCGCAGCCGTTCCGCTATCTGGCGCACAACGGCGAGATCAACACGGTGCAGGGCAACCGCAACTGGAGCCGCGCCCGCGAGCAGAAGTTCGTCACCCCGCTGATCCCGAACATGGACGACATCCGTCCCATCGTCGGCACCAACGGTTCCGACTCGATGAGCCTCGACAACATGGTCGAGGGCCTGGTGATGGGCGGCGCGGGACTGTTCCGCGCGCTGCGCCTGGTGATCCCGCCGGCGTGGCAGAACGTCGAGTCGATGGACGCCGACATCCGCGCCTTCTACGAATACAACTCGATGCACATGGAGCCGTGGGACGGCCCCGCCGGCATCGTGCTGACCGACGGCCGCTACGCCGTCTGCACGCTCGACCGCAACGGCCTCAGGCCCGCGCGCTGGGTGCTGACCAAGGACCGCATCCTCACCATCGCCTCCGAAGTCGGCGTGTGGCAGATCGACCCGGCGAACGTCGACCGCAAGGGCCGCGTCAAGCCCGGCCAGATGATCGCCGCCGACCTCGACACCGGCCGCCTGCTGATGCCGGAAGACATCGACAACGAACTGAAAGTCCGCCAGCCGTATCGCGAATGGCTGAAGTCCAGCGCGGTGAAGCTGGAGCTGTCGATCAACCAGGATGCCGATCTGGCGGTGATGGACGCGGCGAGCCTGCTGACCCACCAGAAACTCTTCAACGTCAGCTTCGAGGAACGCGACCAGATCATCCGCGTGCTGGCCGAGGACGGCGCCGAGGCAATCGGCTCGATGGGCGACGACACGCCGATGGCGGTTTTGAGCCAGAAAGTGCGTTCGCCGTTCGACTACCTGCGCCAGCAGTTCGCCCAGGTCACCAACCCGCCGATCGACCCGATCCGCGAGGCGATCGTGATGTCGCTCAACACGACGTTTGGCCCCGAGCGCAACCTGTTCGAGGAAAGCCCGGCGCATGCGCACCGGGTGGAAGTGCACACCCCGCTGCTGTCGAAGGAAGCCTTCGACAAGATCCTGAACCTGAGCGACCCGGCGTTTGCTTCGGCCGCGATCGACCTCCATTACGACCCGGCGACGACCACGCTGGAAGCCGCGATCCAGGCGCTGACCGCGCGTGCGGTCGACGCGGTGCGCGCCGGCAAGGTCATCCTGGTGCTGTCCGACCGCAACGTCGGCAAGGATCGCCTGCCGATCCACGCGCTGTTCGCCACCGGCGCGGTGCACCATGCGCTGATCAGCGCCGGCCTGCGCTGCAACGCCAACATCGTGGTGGAAACCGGCACCGTGCGCGACCCGCACCACTACGCCTGCCTGATCGGCTACGGCGCCACCGCGGTGTATCCGTATCTGGCCTACCAGGTGATCGGCGAATTCGTGAGGACCGGCGAGATCAAGCCCAGCCTCGACAAGGCGCTGTGCAATTTCCGCAAGGGCATGGACAAGGGCCTGTACAAGGTGCTCTCCAAGATGGGCATTTCGCTGGTGGCGAGCTACCGCGGCGCCCAGCTCTTCGAGGGCGTGGGTCTGCACGAAAGCGTGGTCGGCCTGTGCCTGACGGGCACGGTGTCGCGCATTTCCGGCGCCAACTTCGACGACTTCGAGTCCGACCAGAAACTGCTGCACAAGACCGCGTTCAACCCGCTGCGCCCGCTGTCGGCCGGCGGCCTCTTGAAGTTCATGTTTGGCGAGGAATTCCACGCCTACAACCCGGACGTGGTGCAGCAGCTGCAGAAGGCGGTGAGGTCGGGCGACTATGCCGAGTTCAAGAAGTACTCCGAACTCGTCGACACCCGCCCGGTGGCGATGCTGCGCGACCTGATGAAGCTGAAGGGCGACATCGCGCCCATCCCGCTGGAAGAAGTCGAGCCGCTGGAAGCCATCCTCAAGCGCTTCGATTCCGCCGGCATGTCGCTCGGCGCGCTGTCGCCGGAAGCGCACGAGGCGCTGGCCGAAGCCATGAACCGCATCGGCGGCCGCTCCAACTCGGGCGAAGGCGGCGAGGACCCGCAGCGCTACGGCACGGCCAAGACCTCCAAGATCAAGCAGATCGCCTCCGGCCGCTTCGGCGTGACGGCGACCTACCTGGTCAACGCCGAGGTGCTGCAGATCAAGATCGCGCAGGGCGCCAAGCCCGGCGAGGGCGGCCAGTTGCCGGGCGACAAGGTGTCGCCGATGATCGCATCGCTTCGCCACTGCAAGCCGGGCACGCCGCTGATCTCGCCGCCGCCGCACCACGACATCTATTCGATCGAGGATCTGGCGCAGCTGATTTTCGACTTGAAGCAGGTCAACCCCGACGCGCTAGTGTCGGTGAAGCTGGTCGCCGAACCCGGCGTCGGCACGATTGCGGCCGGCGTGGCCAAGGCCTACGCCGACCTCATCACGATTTCCGGCTACGACGGCGGTACCGGCGCATCGCCCCTGGCTTCTGTCAAATACGCCGGTTCGCCGTGGGAGCTCGGCCTCTCGGAAGCGCAGCAGGTGCTGCGCGCCAATGGTTTGAGGGGTAGGGTTCGCGTGCAGACCGACGGCGGCCTGAAAACCGGCCTCGACGTCATCAAGGCGGCCATCCTCGGCGCCGAATCCTTCGGCTTCGGCACCGGCCCGATGGTCGCGCTGGGCTGCAAATACCTGCGCATCTGCCACCTGAACAACTGCGCCACCGGCGTCGCCACGCAGAACGACAAGCTGCGTAAGGAACACTTCACCGGCCTACCCGACATGGTGGTGAACTACTTCAAGTTCGTCGCCGAGGAAACGCGCGAGCTGATGGCGAGCCTCGGCATCCGGAAGCTCACCGACCTCATCGGCCGCACCGACCTGCTGGATCTGTCGGCCGGCGACACGCCGCGCCAGGGGCGGCTCAAGCTCGACGTGCTGCTCTCGCAGGGCGACATCCCCGCCGACGCGCCGCGCTTTGCGCAGCAGGAGCGCAACCCCTCGTTCGACAAGGGCGAGCTGGCCGAGAAGATGGTGGCCGACGCGATCGCCGCGATCAAGTCAGGCGCCTCCATCGAACTCGCCTACCCGGTGCGCAACGTCAACCGTTCGATCGGCGCGCGCCTGTCGGGCGAAATCGCCAAGGCGCACGGCGGCACGGGTCTGCCGGACGACACCATCCGCATCCAGCTCACCGGCTCGGCCGGCCAGAGCCTGGGCGTGTGGAACCACAAGGGCCTGACCATCACGCTCGAAGGCGACGCCAACGACTACGTCGGCAAGGGCATGGGCGGCGGCCGCCTGGTGATCTATCCGCCGCGTACCGCCACCTTCGACGCGCACCGCAACACGCTGATCGGAAACACCTGCCTGTACGGCGCCACCGGCGGCGAACTCTACGCCGCGGGCATGGGCGGCGAGCGCTTCGGCGTGCGCAACTCCGGCGCGCTGGCGGTGGTGGAAGGCATCGGCGACCACGGCTGCGAATACATGACCGGCGGCACCGTCATCGTG
>Ga0299912_10000821_pt1 | contig 25436 bp, 21 predicted proteins | sample RVTome_2_FD_207667 | JGI IMG/M metagenome (GOLD analysis project Ga0299912, IMG submission 207667) | Soil microbial communities from uranium-contaminated site in the Upper Colorado River Basin, Wyoming, United States - RVT95D214 (version 2) ... | reverse complement strand
AAGCCCGGCCTTGGATGTCCGGCTCGCTAAAAGCCGGCCGACTCACGCCGCCCTCCGCGGTTTTCCCGATTTGTCCGAGGGCCTCCAAGCGCGCCATGATCCTTCCCGCGTCAATTCTCGGGGATTTTTGTGGATCTCCCGAAAAGCCTTGCGGGGCGAGAACAAGGCACAGAACAAAAATAGCGGGCCATGATCTTTTCATCATGTTCTTTCCTTGACCGATAAATCTCTTCAATTCTATTCCTTATCATTCTTGATCTTCAACATCAGCTGTTGCGCCCGCCTGATGATGCTCCATTTTCGCGGTGGTAAGATGTCCTATTGAAGGCGCGCCGGTGCCGGCTGGGAAGAAAAGTCCCCCTTAGTCATCTAAGGGGGACAGGAGGGATAGGGAAGGGATATTATCAGAAGTTCAAGAAAAATATTTGGTCGGGAGTTCGAGGGCAATCGGGAGCAAAAGCGGATCCGGTTCCCAAAGCTCCGGATGGCGGCGCTCGGGCAGTCTCTGAGCGCTCCGACGCCGGGACCGCGGCGGTTCTTGGGATACCCTTTCCCCTTCTGGATTTCCCAACTGCTCCCGAAAGCACACCTGGTGGGCGATGAGCGTCAATTTGACCCGGTCCTTAACTCCACATTTGGCATGGATCTTCTTGAGGTGGCTTCTGACTGTGAATAAAGAGATGTGAAGGCTTTCGGCGATTTCATTATTGGTCATCCCCACCCCCAGCAAGCGAAAAACCCGGAACTCGCTGAAGGTCAGGCAATGGATTTTCGAGAGGACCTCTTCTTTCTGGGTAGCCTGCTCCTCGAGGTGTTTTTTTATCTCCGCGATCCTGTGCATTTCCCGATATTTTTGCCTCAAAAAATCATTCACTTTGTTCCTGACGACTGTGAAGATAAAGGACCTCGGTGGCGTCCATCCTGTCCCAAATTTCCGCAGCGTCAAAAGAACGGCGAAGTAGACCTCCGAAACAATGTCGTCGCCCCAGAGTTCACCGCGCGCGGCTTTATGGACGGCCCCCTTTATCAGACTGCCGTAGTCCCTCATGATCTTCTCCATGAGGGAATTCTGTTCTGCCAAGCTACTGCTCATTTTTACTCCAGAGCGTTTCTGGGCCTCTTCATAGAAACCTGAATCCATGTGTCCGCCCTCAATCTAATGACTTAAGATGAACCCATCATTAAAATAAAATTAATTTAAGATTAAATATTAGCTTGAGTTTTTCATTTGAATTTCATATTCTATTCACGCTGTGCGGATGGATTTCAAAATGAGGTAGCTCGGTTTAGGGAGGATTCACCATGCGGATACTTGTCGTCGAAGACGCCAGGCGTCTGGCGGGCATTATCAGGAGAGGTCTCCAGGAGGACGCCTATGCTGTTGATAATGCTTATGATGGAGAGGAAGCCCAATACATGGCGGAAACCACACCCTTCGACCTGATTATCCTGGATATCATGCTGCCCAAGAAGGACGGGTTGACCGTCTGCCGGGAGCTCCGGGCGAAAAAAATCAACACCCCGATCCTCATGCTCACCGCCAAAGACACTACCGAAGATAAGGTGATCGGGCTCGATTCCGGAGCCGATGATTATCTGGTCAAGCCCTTCGCCTTCACCGAGCTCACGGCTCGGATCCGCGCTTTGCTGAGGCGTGAGGCCCTTCCCAAGATACCGAAACTCCAGGTCGGCGACCTGATCATGGATGTCCAGACCCGGGAAGTGTGGCGGGGGCAGAGGAGAATCGAATTGACCGCAAAGGAATATGCGATTCTGGAATACTTCATGCGCCGGCCCAACATCGTCGTAACGAGGACCATGCTGGGAGAGAACGTCTGGGATTATGAGTACGACGGGATCTCGAACATCATCGACGTTTACGTGCGGCGGTTACGCCAAAAAATCGATGAGGACGGGCAGGGGAGCTTGATTCAGACTTTGAGAGGGGCGGGTTACCGCCTGCGTGCAATATGAGCATTCTGAAGAGCATCAAATTCCGCTTGACCGTCTGGTACCTCATCGGCATCCTGCTGCTGCTCGTCGCCTTCGGCATGGTTGCCTACATCATGCTGTCAAAGAACCTGTACAGGAACCTCGACGAAGGCCTGCGCGCGCGGGTGGCCGAGCTCGAGAATTCCATCGCGGTCGAGGACAATCAGATCAGCTTTGAAGAGAAATTCAATGACCTCGTCCTGATCTACGACGCCGACGGCGCCCTTTCGCAGAGACTGGGGCCCAATGTCCGGTTTTCCAATATCGAGGAGATGGTCCAGCAGGCCCTTTTCGGTGAGAGCGGCTTTTTGACGGCCACGACGACCGAGGGGCAGGAAGTGAGGCTTTACGCGGCCCCCTTCAACCTCGATTCACGCACCCGCATCGCCGTCATCGTCGGCCGTTTGACCCGGGAGATACAGGACATGCTGTCCATCTTCAAAGTGGTTATTATCTACTCGGCCTTGGGCGTCCTCATACTGGCCGGTGTCGGCGGCATGTTCCTGGCGAACCGGACTCTGAAGCCCGTCGACCACATGACGGATATCGCCCGGGAGATCGGCGAAGGCGACCTCAGCCGCCGGATCGACGTCCAGAGCGAGGACGAGATGGGCCGGCTGGCCGCCACCTTGAACTGGATGATCGGCCGGCTTGAAGAGGCCTTTCAGAAGCAGCGGCAGTTTGCGGCGGATGCCTCCCACGAGCTGCGCACGCCGCTGGCCATCATCCAGGCCGAGTCTTCCCTCGCGCTGGACAGGAGAAGGACGCAGGCGGAGTACCGGAGGTCGCTGGAGCTCGTTTCCGGTGAGGTGACATACATGTCCGATATCATCGGCAAGCTCCTCCTGTTGGCGCGCGAGGACGCCGGCACTGAACCGGCCAATTTCCAGGAGGTCAATGTGAAAGACCTCATCTCCGACCTTTCTTCGGACCTGGAGGCGCTCGCCCAGGAAAAGGGAGTGACCTTCAACCTCGGCCCCCTGGACGATCTTATGGTCAAAGGAGACAGATTCAAGCTGAGACAGCTCTTCCTGAACATTCTGGATAATGCCATCCGCTATACCCCGAGTGGAGGAAACGTCTCGAGCACCCTAGTGAGAAAAAACGGGAATGCGCTCGTGTCCATCACTGACACCGGGGTGGGCATCCCGGCCGAGGAGCTGCCGTTCATCTTTGATCGCTTTTATCGGGTGGATAAAGCCCGTTCCCGCGCTGACGGCGGCTTAGGCCTTGGCCTGGCGATCGCCAGCTCCATCGCCCGGCTCCACGGCGGACAGATCGAAGTCGAAAGCCAGGTCGGCAAAGGCAGCACCTTCCGTGTCATCCTGCCTTTGCTCGAATTGCCAATGGTTTGACATTTAGTGCCGTGACATTTAGTGCCGTGACATTCGGTGCCGGGCGACTGATTACCCAAATTCAAATTTTTGTATTTCGGTAATTAGGCGCCTGGCACTGTTTGAGTTTTGGACGAGTAGCTGAGCGCTCCCTATCCCGCCTTCGCCCCCAGTACGATTTCGCGGAGCCTCTCCCTGGCCTTGGCGGGCAAGGGCTCCGGAGTGTGCTCTGCCAGGATGCCATCGATCTTTTCTTTGGCCCGCTCGGCCAGGTCTTTCCCGCCTTTGGAGAGCCAGCTTTGGTAGGACATCCGTTCGAAAAGATTCGGGTACCAGCGTTCCCGGAAGTGTTTGAGCGTGTGCGGCGTGTTCAGGAAGTCCCCGTCCGGACCGAGCTCGGCGATCACGTCTAAGGCCAGGGTTTCGTCGTTCACTTCAAATCCCTTTGTGAACGCCTTGATCCAACTGACGACCTCGTTCGCCAGGAGGAGGTGGGCAAAAGAAAAGGTCAGGCCCGATTCAAGATAGCCGAGGTCGTGGATGATGTTGCCCCCGGCCAGGGTCTCGACGACCAGGCTGAGCGCCGCTTCCGCCGCGGCCTGCTGGTCGAAGACTTTGGCCTCGGAGGCTCCGGCTATGGCGAACATGGGGAGCCCGTAATGATGGCTCAGGGCGGTCGTGATTGTCCGCTCCGGTTCACAGTAGGAGGTGACGAGGGTCTTCATGTCGAGCGTCCCTCCGGGGGGCATGCCCGAGACGATGACCGGGGCGCCTTCGCGCTTCAACTGGGAAAGGACCAGCCCGACCAGCACACCGGCAAAATCGAGGGCAACGGAGCCGGCTGGAGTCACCGGGCTCGTGACGGCGGCTGTCGAGGAGGGGAGATAGAGCGAGGGGAGGTTCTCGGAAGCCAGATAAAGGAGCTTTTCCAGCGCCTCCTTGTTATGCCGGAGCCCCGAGACGGCGTTGATGTAGCAGGCGACCAGGGGAGTGCGGCGGAGGGCCTCGCCTCCGCCCATGACGGCCTCGGCCATCTCCACGGCGTCCCGGCAGCCGCTCGTTTCATAGGTGACGTAGATGATCGGCTTGGTGGTGGCGGACAGCATGGCCTCCATCTGATAGCGGTCGGCGACGGTCCCGTCGACATCCGAGGGGAGGACCATGGACATCACGTAGTCGATGTGGGGCAGGTAATCGCAGAGAGTCACTCCTTCGACGATGTCTTGGACGACCGGCTTGCGGCGTTCGCCCGACCGGTGGTCAATCAGGTTCAGGCAGTCCGAACCCGGCCCGTAGAACGAACGATAGCCACCCACCGGCATGGCCGGATTTCCCTTGCGGTCGTAGAGCGTGACTTGCCTGGGAACCGAGGAGAGTGCCATTTCCACGAGGCGGCGCGGAACGCGGACCAGGTTGCCGTCCATCACCTCCGCCCCGGCCTTCTTGAGGAGATCGACGGCCTCCTCAAGATACAGCCGCACTCCGATGCGCTCCAATATCTCAAGGCTGGCCTCGTGCATCCGGCGAAACTGGCTTTCCGAGAGGCTGGGGAAAATGGAGTTTGTTCTTGTTTCGGATGGCGTCATTTTCTATCTCCTTCAGGTCACTTCTCTTCTATCTTTCTTCAGTCCCGGGCATATGAGGAGGTGTTTCCTTCCGCTGGCTGCTTCTTCGGTGAATGAGAAGCGCGGACAGCAGCCCGAGGATGCACAAACCGACGATGAGGGCGAAGAAATATCTGTACCCGAGCCCGCCCGGATACCGGTCCAACAGGACCCCGCCGACGATCGGCATGAACACATCGGGAGTGAACCCGACTACGGAGACGACCCCGGCTGCCGTCCCGGTGACGGCCAAAGGAATGCCGCCTTCTTCGAGGAGCGCGAAATAGATGCCCCGCAGCGCAAAGATGGCCAGCGAAGCCACAGCGGTATTCACGATCAGGACAAGAACCAGCCTCGGGTTCCCCGGCGTGAACACGAACACGCCGAAGCTCGCGATTAAAACGGCCAGACACCAGGCGACTGTCCTGGAAGTCCCGGCTCTGTCCGCCAGAAACCCGGCTCCCAGCGCGGACAGGGGTTTCAGCCACATCTTGCCCACCCCGATCGCTCCTCCAAAGACGACACTCATCAGAAAAGCATCCGTGGCGTAGGGCGTAAAATAATAGGATCCCCAGTAGGCGCCATAGGCGGCCATGATGACGACTGATATCAGCCAGACCACGGGCATCTTAAGGACCGCGAGGGCCTGTTTCGGGCCGATACGGGGCCTAACCTCTTCCTTCTCCCCTTCTTCGCCTGTTTTGTCGAGGAGAGTAAACCAGGCCATGATGCCGATCAGGATATTCGTGATCGAGAACATGACGATCACCCTGGAAAGAGCGAGATGGCCGCCTCCGAGTTTGGCGAATACGGCCAAGAATGCCGTGGAGGCGGCGAGCTCGGCGATTCCCCTTCCGCTTTCCAGGATGCCGAAGGCGCGGCCCTGCTCTGTGCTCGGTGCCCAGTTCCTTGTGGCCTTGATCATGGCGCCCCAAAACGTCAGCGAGCAGGTGATTCCCCAGAAGCCGTGTATAGCTATGGACAATGGATAGGAAGGAAAAGTGGCGAAATAGAACCCCGGGAGACCGGTGGCCAGCATGGAAAAAGTGATCAACTTGCGGGGTGAGACGCGGTCGGCCAGCCAGCCGCCGGGGAAATAGCCCAGCAGCGCTACGGAGCCGAATACGCTCATCAGCACGCCCAGCTGGGTATTCGAAATCTGGAGAGCCTTCTGCAGGGGAAGATAATAGACTTCCCGGAGAAATGGCAGGAGGAAAATGAGGCCGCCTGAGAGACTCAGGCAGGCCATGATCAGCCAGCGGCGGAGCGTGCTCATCGTGCTTTCGGCGTGCCGTTCATTCCTTTGGCTCAGCCCAAACGATTAAGGTCCCGTCCGAAATCAACCCCGGGGCTTCGGACGGAGGCCGAGAAAATATGCCGTGTTAGCGTGCGGGTCGATCTTCGTCTTGATCCGCCCCGGAAGGGCGCTCATGATCGGGTTGAGCCCGGGGCCGTGCCCGGCCATCTCGCTGAACCCGTGGATGACGGCGCCGATGGTTACGGCGCCCGCGTACCTCCCTGGAGAGTAGGAATCATAGTGGTCCCGAATGGCCACGAGATCGCCGAGCCGCAGCTTTTTCAGGTTGTACTCTTCGACAACCTCCGGGCACGTCGTTTGAATATCATAATCAAGAACTTCTATCGGCGAGAATCCTAATCCGGAACCCATGATGAAGCCGGGCACTTCCATGACGACTGGCACGACCAGCTGGTCGCCCTCGATCGCGATCCCAATCTTGGCCAGGAGTTCGGGCGACATCTTGTTCAGCCGGACGTCCTCGAACCCTTCGATCTTGAGCCCGACGCCCTTGGCCTTGACCTGGACCTTATCGTTCAGGGCGAGTTTCTCGACGACGTCTTTGGGGAACCAGACTTTGTCGTCCGAGCCGGCGTGACGGCCGATGTAGTACCCCTTGCCCCCTTTCGCTTCGCCCGTGATGACCTCCGCTTCATTGCCGATACAGGCCAGGATGGCGACGGCGCACTCGCTGGGGCTCGGCCGGTCCCGGCCCTGAATCGTGACGTCAGGCTCGACATGGTCTCCCTGAGCCCAGCCGTAGGTCGGGTCGCCAAGGGAGACGTTGTAGTTGATCGAGGCCATCCCCACATCCAACCAGGGACGGCCGTCATACGTGACGGAGTAGTCGCGGCCTGATGTGGGCTGGACGACCCCGTCGACGGCCGTGACTATCAGGCTCGCTTCGTTGGTTTTCAACACTCCGGGGTTCTTGTTTGCCGTGGGCTGAGGCGCCGTTCCGGCCGGACCCGAGCCGAGTGCGGTCTCCCTTTTCGCCATGCTCAGGCCGAGGTACTTGCCGATGTTGGCCGTCGCGTCGATCCGCCCCGTGATCTTCCCGAACCGTGTGGACAGGATCGGGGTTGCGCCCACTCCCAAGCCCGAGATATCGCTCGGCCCGCTGCAGACCACGGCGATTGTGGCGCCGCCCTTGTAGTAACCCCTTCCGTAATCGGTCTGGGTGTCCTTGAGGAGGACCAGGTCGCCGAAGCGGAGCTCGGCCAGCCCGTACTTCTCGATGTCGGGCGGGAAGCAGGTTTGGATGTGCCAGTTGCCAACCAGGCTTCCGCCCCCTCCGCCCTGGCCGATGATCTCCGCGGGGATCTCCTTGACAATGGGCACTTCGAGCTTTCCATCGATGACCCGGATCTCCAGCTTTTCAAGGAGCTCGGGCGCGAGGCTGTGGATGAAGACATCGGGGAATCCGCCGATCTCGAGCCCGAGGCCCGAGGCCTTGATCTGGAGGGTATCTCCGCTCGCCAATTTGTCGAGGATTGCCTCTCCGAAATGAACAAGGATGTATCTGCCGAACTTGCCGATGACGACGCCCCTCTGTCCCCGGGCCTCACCCCCGATTATCTTGACTTCATTGCCGATTGAGGAGTGAGTGAGCCAGGCCGATCCGGAGCGTTCGTCCCCTTTGGACTCAGTGGCCACGCCCATGGTCGCCCGGTCGCCTCCGGCCCAGCCAAAGACCATATCCCCGACCTTCAGGTTGTAGTTGATCCCGCCCGTGCCGATGGCCATCTTGGGCTTTCCGTCCCAGGTCACGATGTATCCGCGCGACGGCTGAGGCTGGGCGATTTCACCCTGTACCGCCGTGACCAGAATCTTGTCTTTATTGGTTGTGATCTTGATCTGGGCCGCCTTTTCCGGGGCTAGGCTCGCCGCAGCTGCCACTAAGAGCAGGACAAACAGGGCAATGACGATTGACTTTTTCATTCCTCCTCCTTTGGAGCTTGTTTATTATCAAACCCGGAGATGCCTGTCAAACCCGAAGGTTGACAATTCGGCTCCGGGCTCTCTATAATACGGCTTGAAGGATGGGGGCGAACGGATTCGACGGGGATAGTGAGGCGGAAGCTGCATGCCGAGATTCCATCGACCTCGTAAAACGGTGGAAACAAGTAAGTGCAGAAGCACAACCTGTTGCTGCCTAAGGTATAGGCAAGCCGTTTCTCGGGTTCTCTCCTGCGGTTCCCGAGAGGCGTCGACCAGCAGGATAGCGAGCCCGGTTTGCCCCGAACCCGGTGAGTGAAATGCATCTGGGGCTGGCTGGACGGCGCTTTGCCTCTTCGAACGCCGCCCGGCAAGATCAAAGAAGAGGATATGCATGTAGAGGCTTCTAGCTGAATGTCTCCGGACGCGGGTTCGATTCCCGCCGCCTCCACCATCCTGTTATGTTGAGCGGAATTGATAGGCTTTAACAAGACGACGGCAAAGCGACTGGCCTTCTTCTCTCTTCTTTTTTTCTCCTTCCTCTCTTTCTCGGCCGCGCAGCCCGGCCTGCCGCCCGCAAGCGAAGCCGCAACCCCGCCCCTCGGGGGGAACCCCCAGTCGGTCAAAGGGATCCGGACAATCGTCATCGACCCGGGACACGGAGGGCTGGAGGTCGGGGCCAAGGGCAAGTTCGGGGCCCTCGAGAAAGACATCACTTTGGCCATCAGCCTCAAGCTCAAAGCGCTGATCGAGAAAAACCTTGCCTTCCATGTCGAGCTGACCCGGGACAGAGACATAGATGTCTCCCTTGAGAACAGGGCGGCCATCGCTAACACCCACCGCGCGGAGCTCTTTATCAGCATCCACGCCAACGGGTCCTACCGCCATAACGCCAACGGTTCGGAAACGTTTTTTCTCAGCCTGAACGCCACCGATGAGGAAGCCCGCCGTCTGGCCTATCTCGAGAACAACTCGGCTGATTTGGACAAGCCCCTCGCCCCCGAGAACGAGGACGACATAAAGATGATCCTATGGGACATGGCCCAATCGGCCTACCTCAAGCAGAGCCAGCGGCTGGCTGAGATCATCCAGGACGAGCTGAACTCGCTCCTGGGCACGAAAGACCGCGGCATCAAGCAGGCGCCGTTCAAGGTGCTGACGGGAGTGGCCTGTCCGGCCGTCCTGGTCGAGTCGGCCTTCATCTCCAACCCCCAGGAGGAAAGAGACCTGGTCCGGGAGGCCTTCCAGGACAACGTCGCCCAGGCCATCTACCGCGGTCTCGTCCGCTACATCAAGTTGCTGTCATGAAGAAGCAAAAAATATCCCCGGTTCAGTGGACCTTTTTGGGCTTGTCCCTGATCGTCGTCCTAGTGCTGGCAGCGGTCCTATTCAGGGGAGAGGGCGGGGAAAAGATCAGACAGGCCGGCGAGGCGGAGTCGGCGGAAAACACGCCCGAACCCGCGCCTGCGCGGGAGGCCAAGACGATCCAGCTCTTTTTTCTTTCGGAGAATGACACCCTTCTTCATCCCGAGCAGAGGGAGATCCTGGCCGGCCCTTCGGTCGTTGAAGAGGCCGAGCAGGCCGTCTCGGAGCTAATCCGGGGATCTGACAAAGGGTACATCTCGCCCCTGCCTCCCGAAACCAGGCTCCGCCAGCTCTTCATCACCAAGGACGGCATCGCCTACGTGGACCTCTCGCGGGAGATCATGGATAAGCATCCCTCGGGATCTTCGGCCGAGCTGGCCACCGTGTATTCTATCGTCAACACGCTCGCCTACAATTTCAAGCCGATCAAAAAGGTCTTCATCCTGGTCGAGGGCGGCGAAAAGGAAACGCTGGGGGGACACATCAACCTGAGCCAGCCGTTCGTCCCCCTCTATTCGATGAACGCCCGGTGACGGTCTGATCCCCATGAAGACTCTTCCCCAGGTCGCCATCGTCGGCTTCCCAAACGTCGGCAAGTCCACGCTTTTCAACCGGCTTCTGGGAAGAAAGGAGTCCCTGGTCCATTCGCTCCCGGGGATGACCCGCGACGCTGTCACCGCCCTCGGAGAGCTCCGGGGAAAAAAGTTCATCCTGACCGATACCGGCGGGTTGGCTGACCTGTCCGAGGCGCCTCTGGCTTCCGCCGTGGCCGAAAAAGCCTGGGGAGCGGCCCGGAAAGCCGACGTCATCCTGCTCGTCCTCGACGGAAAGAGGGACTTGGCGCCGGCCGAAGAGGAGCTCTATGCATCCTTGAGGAGGCTCGGCAAACCGGTCGTCATCGTCCTCAACAAGATCGACTCCGAGCCCCAGGAGAGCCGGTTGGGGGATTATTTCAACCGGCTCAAAACAGAGACGATCGTGGCCGTCTCCGCCGAACACAAGCGGAACCTGGATGATCTCGATGACAAGCTGGCCGGCCTTCTCCCCGGCAGCCCAGCGGAAGGGGAGGGCCTCCGGCCGTTGCGGGTGGCCGTCATCGGCCGGATCAATGTCGGCAAGTCTTCGCTGATCAACCGTCTTTGTGGAGAGGACCGTCTCATCGTAAGCAGCGCTCCGGGAACGACGCGGGACAGCACCGACACTTACGTGGTCAGGAATAAAAAAGTCTTCTGCCTTGTCGACACAGCAGGGGTGCGGCGGCTGAGCCGGACCCGGGATGCAAGAGAAAAAGCCGGGATCATCCGGGCCAGGAGAGACATCGGCCGGGCGGATGTCCTCTGCCAGGTCCTGGATGCCGGGGAATTCCCCACCAGGCAGGATGTCACCATCGCCCACCTCGCCTATGAATCGGGCAAGCCGCTGCTCCTGGCCTTGAACAAGTGGGATTTGATCCCCAAAGGCGAGTCTCCCCAGGTGGTCAAGGCCAGCGTCTTCCGGGGGATGCCCTTCGTGAGCTACGCTCCCCTTGTCTTCGTCTCCGCCCTGACCGGCAAGGGAGTGGTCAAGATTCTCGACCAGGCTGAAGAGGTCTATGAACGCGGCTCCCAGAAAGTGGAGACTCCCCGGCTCAACGAGTTTCTGGCCTGGATCAACTCCACCCGTCCGCCTTTGACCCGGACGAAGCGGCACTTGAAGATCAAGTACATGACCCAGAAAGGCATCCGGCCGCCGACATTTATCCTTTTCACCCATACTCCGGCCGCCCTGCTTCCCGCTTATGAAAAGTGGTTCATTCAAGCCCTGCGCGAACGGTTCGGGCTGTGGGGAACGCCGCTTCGGCTGGTGTTGAGAAGGAGTTGACTTGAACCCCCGTTCTATTATACATTGTTCGTCCATTTGGGCATTGTTTTGACCTTCAAAGGAGGCTGCGATGAGTCATAAGAGAGTCGGCTCAGTCTTCGCGCTGCTGCTGGTTTTTGTCTTCGTCTCCGCCTTCACCGGCTGTGAGAAGTTGAACATAAACAAGCTTCAGGCAAACTATCACTTTTCTAAGGCCAATCAGCTCTTCAAGGACGGCAAGTTCCGGAAGGCGATGCAGGAGTACGAGAACACCCTGAAGTACAACCCAAATTTAATCCAAGCCTACCGGTTCCTGGGCGAGAGCTACAAGAGCCTCTACAAGATCGGTGTCGATACGCCGGAGAACATGGACGTCGCCAATAAGGCGCTCGATGCCTTCAAGAAAGCCTACGAGGCCGAGCCCACAAACAAAGAGATCATATTTTCACTCGGCGATATGTACGACAAGCTCAAGAATTTCGAAGAGGCGGAAAAGCTTTACCTGCGGATTCTCAACCTCGAGCCCGGAAACATGGGCAACTACTACGTCGTGGCCGAATTCTACAAGCGTTATGCCGCCGAAAAAGCGGAGCTTCGGGCCAAGGCCGAATCGATGTACCTGCGGCGGATCGAGCTCGACCCGTTGAACCCCCAGGGGTACGCCTATCTGGCCAACTATTTCGAAAACCTCGCCCCTGCGCCCGAGGTCTACGACCAGGCCGCCGAATACTGGGATATGAGAATCGCGCTCGACCCCAAGAGCGCCGAGGCCTGGCTGGCCAAGGGAGTCAACCGCTGGTCGCGCTCCTACCGCTTCCAGAACCTGCCCGCCGCCGACCGGTTGAAGACGGCCCAGGAGGCTCTCATGGCGCTGGAAAAGGCCAACCAGCTCGACCCCGAATACCCCGAGCCGTACAGCTGGCTGAGCGTCCTCTACCAGAGCGTTCTGATTAAGCTTGAGCCGGACAAGGAAGCCCGTTACAAAGCCGAAGCCGACCGCGCGATGGAGCGCTGGAACGAGATGCGCAAGCGGGCGGCCGAGAAGAAAAAGCTGGAAGACGAGCTCAAGAAAACCGGGTAGAACCCCCGCCGTTTTCCATTTCTCCGCCAGGCCCTGCCTGGGCAAAATGAGCTATGTTTATCCCCCTGAGGGATGAAAACCAAACTTGCCCGTGACCGCGTTCGGCCCCGGCGAATTGACAATTTCCCCGATATCTAGTATTTTATTCACCTCATTCTGTAACGGTTTTTTCTTTTCTTTATAAGAACTAAGGAAGAACGCGATGAAAACTTTTGTCCCTAAAAAGGATGACATCGAGAGGCGGTGGTGGCTGGTCAATGCCGAGGGGAGAGTCCTCGGCCGACTGGCCACCAAGGTGGCCGTCCTGCTTCGCGGCAAGAACAAGCCGATATTTTCCGCTTCCTGCGACACCGGCGATTTCGTGGTCGTGATCAATGCCGAAAAGATCACCGTCACCGGCCAGAAAACCGAGGAAAAAGTCTATTATTCCCATTCTCAATATCCCGGTGGTCTGAAAATGGAGACGCTCAAGGGGCTCCTCGCAGACAAGCCCGAAGAGGTCATCCGCCGCGCCGTCTGGGGAATGATTCCCAAGAACAAGCTCGGCCGGCAGGTCTTCAAGAAGCTCAAGGTCTATCGCGGGCCGAACCATCCGCATGAGGCCCAGCGACCCCGGGAATACCAGTTTTAGGAGGCGCTCGTGAGTCTGATCCAATACTACGGCACGGGAAAAAGAAAGTCGTCGGTGGCCAGGGTTTTCCTGCGCTCCGGGAAAGGGGATGTCACGCTGATCGTGGACAAGAGGTCGCGGCCCTTCGCCGAATACTTCCACCTCGACTCTCATAAATACATCATCCGGCAGCCGCTTCTGCTGACCGATACGGAGAGCAAATTTGACATCTTCCTGCGGATCAACGGGGGAGGGCTGAAGGGACAGGCCGAGGCCATCCGGCTGGGCATCGCCCGCGCCCTGGTGGAGTTCAACCGGGAGCTCAAGCCGACCTTGAAGGACGCCGGCTTCCTGACGCGGGATTCCCGCATCAAGGAAAGAAAAAAGTACGGGCTGCTGGGCGCGAGAAAAGCGCCGCAGTACCACAAGCGGTAAGGGAGGGATTGAAATTGGTTTCCGTGACGATGAAGGAGCTCTTAGAGGCCGGTGTTCATTTCGGGCACCAGACCAAGCGCTGGAACCCCAAGATGAAGGAATTCATCTTTGGCCAGCGCAACGGCATTTATATCATCGACCTGCAAAAGACGATCAAGATCTTCAAGGAGGCGCTCCAGTTCGTCAAGGGGATCGCCGAGGCCGACAAGCAGATCCTCTTCGTCGGGACGAAGAAGCAGGCCCAGGACATCATCCGCGAGACGGCGGGCCGGTGCGAATGCAGCTACGTCAACCAGCGCTGGCTGGGGGGCCTGCTGACGAACTTCGGGGTGGTCCGGGGCAGCGTTGAGAAGCTGACCGAGCTCGACGAGATGAAAGAGGACGGCCGCTGGGAACTTCTGTCCAAAAAGGACCAGTCCAAGATGGAAAAGCTCCACAAGAAGCTGTCCAAGAACCTGGGCGGTATCAAGAAAATGACCGGCCTCCCCGGCGCCATGTTCGTGATCGATTCGGCCAAAGAGGAGATCGCCCTCGTCGAGGCCCAGAAGCTGGGCATTCCCATTGTGGCGGTGGTGGACACCAACGGCAATCCCGAGAATATCGATTATCCTATCCCCGGGAACGACGACGCAGTTCGGGCGATCGAGCTCTTCGCTTCAAAAATCGCCGAGGCGGTGATCGAGGGCAGGAAGAGCCGCTTGGAGAAGGAGCTGGAAGCGCCGAAAAAGGAAGAAGCGGAGGGCGCAGAAGAAACGCCCGGCTTGAGCGAAGGATTACCCGAAGGCGAAAGGGCTGTGGATAGGCGTCCGGCAAGGAGAGAATGATGGAAATCAGCGCAGAAAGGGTCAAGGAACTCCGGCAGAGGACCGGGATCGGAGTCATGGAATGCAAGGAGGCCTTGGCCGAGTGTGAGGGCGATATCGATAAGGCCATCGCCGTCCTGCGGAAAAAAGGGGCCGCCCGGGCCCAGGAAAAGATGAACCGGGAGGCGTCCCAGGGGCTCGTGTACGCCTATATCCACATGGAGGGCAAGCTCGGAGTGCTGGTCGAGGTCAACTGCGAGTCCGATTTCGTTGCCCGCAACGCCGAATTCAAAGAGCTGGCCAAGAATATCGCCATGCAGATTGCGGCCGCCAACCCGCGCTTCGTTTCCTCGGCGGATATCCCGGCGGCGGAGCTGGAGCAGGAGAAAGAGATCATCCGCGGTCAGTTCCAGGATACCGAGAAACCGCCCCAGATCATCGAGAAGATCGTCGAGGGAAAGCTCAAGAAGTATTACCAGGAGGTCTGCCTCCTGGACCAGCCTTATATCAGGGATGACAAGCAGACGATCCAGCAGCTCATTGCCTCCACCATCGCCAAGTTCGGGGAGAATATCAAAGTCCGACGCTTCGCCCGCTTCGAGCTGGGCAAGAGCTGATAGACCGATGGCTAGCCCAAAGCCGGCCTACACACGCGTTCTTCTCAAGTTGTCGGGGGAAGCCCTGATGAGCATGCCGTCCTACGGCGTCGATTTCGAAAGAGCCCAGGCTATCGCCCAGGAGATCAAAGACGTCCACGACCTGGGTGTCCAGGTCGCCATCATGATCGGCGGGGGGAATATCTTCCGCGGAATCCGCGGAACCGCGGTTGGGCTGGACCGGGCGGCCGCCGACCAGATGGGCTTGCTGGCCACGGTCATCAACGGCATCGCTCTCCAGGAAGCCTTGGAGAAGGTCGGGCTCATCTGCCGCCATGTCTCGGCCATCGAGATCAAGGCTTTGGCCGAACCCTTTATCCGCCGGCGGGTGATCCGCCACCTGGAGAAGGACCGGGTCGTCGTCTTCAGCGCCGGGATCGGGAGCCCCTATTTCACCACCGACACGGCCGCGGCCCTGCGGGCGCTCGAGATCAGAGCCCAGGTGATCATGAAGGCCACCAAGGTGGACGGAGTCTTCAGCGCCGACCCGATGCTCGACAAGACGGCCAAGAAATTCCCGACCATCCACTATATCGATGTCATCAAGAAAGGCCTCAAGGTCATGGATTCGACGGCCATCTCTCTGTGCAAAGACAACAACCTGCCCATCCTGGTGTTCAACTTGAACAAGCGCGGCAACATAAAAAGAGCCGTCCTGGGCGAGAAAGTCGGGACTCTTGTCTATTAGGGGAGGGGACGAATGGTTAAGGACGTTCTGAAGGCTCTCGAGGGGAGGATGAAGGTCTCGGCCGACCATTTCCGCAAGGAACTCAGCAAGGTACGGACGGGCCGGGCCAACCTCAGCCTGTTCGAAGACATCAAGGTAGAGTACTACGGGACGCTGACTCCGGTCAATCAGCTGGCCAGCCTGGGTATTCCGGACCCGACCCTCATCACCGTCCAGCCCTGGGACCCGACGCTCCTCGAGCCCATCGACAAGGCCATCCGCGCCGCCGACCTCGGATTCAACCCGCTGAACGACGGGAAGACGATCAAGGTTCCGATTCCTCCGCTCGACGACGAGCGGCGCCGGGAGATGGCCAAGAAGATCAAGAAGATGCTCGAGGACGAGAAGACCGCCCTCCGGAACATGCGCCGCGAGAGCAAGGACGAGATCGAGCAGCTCGAGAAGGACAAGAAGGTCACCGAGGACGACAAGTTCAACGGCTTGGAACTGCTCCAGAAGATCATCGACGATTATTCCAAAAAGATCGAAGAGACCGCGGCCGCCAAGGAAAAAGAGATCCTCGAGCGCTGACCCGCCTTCCCCCATTCATGACTTGATTTGACATCCGCCGGCGCACCTGTCTATCATCCCCAACGATAGCGTGAGGCAGGATTGTGCTAAAACGATCGATCGACCAGCGCAGCAAAAAAAGCAATTCCCATAATTCGAAGAGCGCTGCTCTGGCGGGGCTGGCCCTGCTATCCACGGTTTTTTTCGCGCCGGTGGCCAGAACTTATTCGGGTCCGGATGGACAAGGGCAAACCGCTCCGCTTGCGGAGTATTGCGGCGCCTATGAGAACGGACCTGGAAATGTCGTGTATGTTACGATCCGTTCTGGCAGTCTGATGGTCAGGCCAATCTTCTGGACGTCCGTGCAGCCGCTGGCGGAGGCGGGTCGCGATTCCTTTGTCGTGCCCGACAGGCCCGAGCGGATGCTCAAATTCTCCCGCGATGCGTCTGGCCAGATCCAGCGGGTCGATGTCCAGGGATTCGGGGAAGTCACGGGAACATTTCTGAAACTCGGGAAGAGCCAGAGATCGCCCGTTGAGCTCCTGTTTGAGAACAAGGGAGCAGATGCCTATCGTGGACTTTCCCGTTCAGCGGGATGTGAGTACGAAACATTGCTGAGCATCGGCGAGATGATGTTGGAGAGGTTTCCTACCCGAAGTGGGGTGGTGGTTCAATACCTTGAAGCTTTGCTGAAGCAACATCCGGATTCGGCAAGTGCGAACCTTCTCCTTGGACGGGCGTACGTGGCGGCGGGCGACCGGACCCGGGCCAAGCAGAGTCTCTCTCGCGCCTCTGAGCTTGACCCGGGCGACGAGACGCTGAAACGGTACTGTTTCCGCCTTGGCGTCGAGTCAGTACCTTCCGATGTTGAAGAGAAAAAATGGCGATTGCCTTTCACTCTGACCGAGTTCTTCGGGAAACCCGATCCGGCCGAGATTGAAGAAGTGAAGCGGCGATGGCGAGGTCGAGACCTGTCGGTTCAAGGCCTTCTCGAAGTTGACCGCGTGGCGATGAGGTTCGGCGCCATCGAGACCGTCGCCCGCATCGTCTCCCATCGGGTCCATGGATTTCTGCATTATGGAGCGATCATTGTTCCCGCGGGCGCTGAGAAAGCATCGTGTGCAGTTCTGGTTGAGGCCAAAGGAGTGTCGTGGAATTATTTTCCTCTTAACCTCGAACGAGGGCTCACCTCGCCGCAGATCCTTGGACCGGATCTTGCGCGGACCGTTCTCGTGCTTCCTTCCTTCCGCGGTGAGCGGATGATCGTGAGCGGAAAGGAATACACCTCAGAGGGGGACCGGACGGACAGCTGGGATGGCGCAACGGACGATGCGCTTGCCCTGCTCAATGTTGCGCTCGCCTCGGCGCCGGAAGCCGATCCCTCGAGAATCGGCGTGTTTGGCAGAAGTCGTGGCGGAAGCGTTGCCTTGCTCGCCGCCATACGCGACAAAAGAATCAAAGCCGTGGTTGAATGGGCCGGGCCGACGGAGTGGTTTGAGCTGATGGCAGGAGAGGGATGGACTCAGAGGGAACTGGTTGAAGAAGGGCTTCGGATTCATGCCCGGCCCTCCGAGACGGCGGGGCAATTCATCGAGAGGTTTCTTCTGAAGTCGGTTGAGGGATCGAGGGACCTCAAAGAGACGAGGCTCAAGATGATCGCCAGCTCGCCGCTGTATTTCGCGACGATGCTCCCTGGCGTCCAGATCCATCATGGTGAGGAGGACCGGAGTGTTCCGATTGTCAATGCCAAAGCGCTGGCAGAGTCACTGCGGAAGTCGCGTCGGCATCAGGGAGAGTATGAGGCATACTTTTACGAGGGATTCGGCCATGACACGGACGTTGCCCTGGCAGCGGAGCGGTCGCGAGAGTTTTTCCGGAAGAAATTGTCTTTATCGATTTTTTTTGACAAAAGGGACCCCCTCCTTTAATCTCTAGGAGAGGCGAACATCCATGGGCAGCTTGAAACCAACCTCGGTCGCCGTCCTCTATAACTTTCCCGGCGAGGACGAGTACGAAGCCCTCCGCCAGAAGGTCCAGAGCGGGGAGGTCGTTTCCCCGACGGGAGACATCAAGGATCTGACGCGTATCGCCACGGTTCAGGAAGAAATCGATGCTCTCGTTAAAGGCCTCCAGAAGGAAGGGTTCGATGTTCAGGGGATTAACATCAAGGACGATTTCGGCCGCCTCCTCAAAAGCCTGACCTCGCCGCCGCCCGACGTCGTCTTTAACCTGGTCGAATTCTTCAACAATATTCCCCTCCAGGAAGACCGCGTCGCCGCCCTCTACGACCTTCTTCAAATCCCCTATACCGGGTCACCCCCGATGACTCTGGCCATCTGCCAGCGGAAAGGGCTGACCAAGCAGATCCTCAAGGCCTTCCGCATACCGACGCCCCGCTATAAGCTGGTCAAACAGAAAACCGTCCCCAAGTTGACGGGACTCCGCTATCCACTCATCATCAAGCCCGCCTGGGAGGATGCGAGCGCGGGCGTGACCGAACGGGCGGTCGTCGAAGACCGGGCCCAACTGGAAAGCCGCGTCCGCATGATCCTGGCCGAATACAAGCAGCCCGTCCTGGTGGAGGAATTCATCGACGGCCGGGAGCTCGCGGTGTCGGTCATGGGGAACAGGAGCCCCCGGGTTCTGCCCGTCGAAGAGATGGACTTCTCCGATCTTCCCCCCGACCATCCCGGGATCATCACCTTCGAATCCAAGTGGAATCCCCTGAGCGAGGTGTTCCACTTGGGAAAGCTGGTCTGTCCCGCCAAGCTTCCCAGGTCCACCCAGCAGCGGGTCAAGAAGATCGCTCTCCACACCTATCAGGTGATGGGCTGCCGCGATTACGCCCGAATCGATATGCGGATGGACAAGAACGACAACCTCTTTGTCCTTGAAGTCAACCCGAACCCGGACCTCACGGAAGGGGTGGCCTTCATGGCCTCGGCGGCAGCGGCGGGCATCCCCTTCTCCCAGGCACTGCGGATGATCGTTGAAGAAGCGGTCAAGCGGGGCTCTCCTCCCAGCACCACGGCCTCGTCCCAGAAGGTGGACGCGCCGCTGGAGGTATGAGCCCGACCGGGTGATCCAAGATGACGGACATAAGGAGACTTCTGTTCAGCCGGGCCACAAAGAAGCTCGAGGTGTTGACGACACCGGTGAACAGGCTCGGCCTGAGCTTGAAGTCCTCCCTGATTCAGCCGCAGATAGACAAGCACCTGGCGCGGTTGAAGCGCCGCGGCATCAAGTTGAGGCCGCACTTCTACTTTGGAGAGGACTGGGGCTGTGTCAGCGGCACCTCGAACATCGAGGTCGGGTTCTACGACGCCGAGCCGCTGCTCAAAGAGCTGAACAGGGAGGTTCGCGGGTGGACGAATGATCCCCGTGATGTCGACTACCTGCTGCGCCATGAGACGGGGCACGCCTTCTGCTACGCTCACCGCCTTTATAGGAATAAGGAGTTCCGGAACACCTTCGGAGTCAGGGGGAAATTCTTCGAAACCTATCCCGCCACCGACCGTTACAAGCCCCACCCCTGGAGCCGCGATTTCGTCAACCCCAACCGGGACCATTACGCCCAGAAACACCCCGATGAGGATTTCGCCGAGACCTTCGGTGTCTGGCTGTCCCTTCCTTCCAACTGGAAGAAGGCCTACCGGACGAGGAAGGGGGCCCTGACCAAACTGAAATTCGTCGCGGAAATCGCCCGCTATTACGGCGACAAACCACCCCAGGTGCCTCCCAACCCCGGCGATCTCGATGTGGCCGTGGAAACCATTTCCAAGACCGTGGCCGAGATCTTGGGAGCGCCGCTCACGCGATATCGGAAGAGGGCGGCCGGGTTCATCGACCCGCTCCTGAAAAAGATCGGCCGGTACCGGCTCCGTTCCATCGATTCGGGAAGCATTCCCCTGGCCGAGGTGATCTCCGCCCACCACAGGTTCATCGTCGAAGCCCTGGTTCGGAACACGAATGTGACGGCTGCCCAGGCCTCGTTTCTGGTTAACAAGCTGCAGGCGCGCTCAAGGACACTGCACCTTTACGTTCCTCTCTCCATGATGGACAAGTGCCTGGTCGACGTCGTCTGTCTGGCCTCGACTCTGGCCACCCGTTTTGCCTCCAAGGGGAGCCTCTTTCCATAACGGGGAGGATGAAGGAAATGCCGGTGGCCACGGGGCCTGTCACGTTTGTGTTCGCCGCGAAGGATGAAGAGCACTGCAGCGCCTTGGTGCTGAAAGAGTTCCTAGAAGGAAAGATGTGACATGATTTATGATTCCTCATTGTCCAGGCGAAATCCCTGTTTGTCTGATGATAAGAGGAGATGGAACCGGCGATGAATAGATTTTCAATCCCATTGATTCTGGGCTTCCTGGTTGTTCTATGCGCATGCCCGCGGCAGGAAAGCAGTGAACAGGCCGCCGAATCCGACCTCGTAACCCGCGCCAAGACTATCCACGACAGCGTGCTGGCTCTGGACGCGCACATCGATATCGAGGTCAGCTTCTTTACTCCCGAGATGCCGGATAGGATAGGGTACCAGAAGCTGGCCAGCTTACCTGCCATGAAGTCCGGCGGGCTGGACGGGGCCTTTTTCACAGCCTACGCAGAGCAAGGCCCCCTGACCGATGAGGGATATGCGGATGCGCACGCTCTCGCCATCGAAAAGATCGACAGAATCCACCATGTTGCTGAAGTTGAAATGCCGGAGGATGTGGCCATCGCCCTTGTTCCGCAGGATGTTTCCAGGATCCACGAGAAGGGAAAGATCGTAGCCATCATCGGCCTGGAAAACGGTTATCCCATAGGGGAGAACGTCAAGAACGTTGAAAAGTTCTACAATCTCGGCGTCCGCTACATCACCCTGTCCCACATCGGGCACAATCAGATCTGCGATTCCAACCTTGGCCTCGATGCCCAGCCCCCGGTGCACAACGGCCTCAGTCCCTTCGGCAAAAAGGTCGTGGCCGGGATGAACCGTTTGGGCATGATCATCGATGTCTCTCATATCGGCAATAAGTCCGTGCTCGATGCGATCCGTCTCTCCAAGGCTCCGGTCATGGCCTCTCATTCCACTCATCGTGACTTCTGCGGCATCGAGCGCATGTGGGATGATGAGCAGCTCTTGGCGCTGAAGAATAACGGCGGAGTCTTCCATCTCGTCGGTCTGAGCATGACCATCAAGGCCGAGCCTCCTGAAAAGACCCTGGCCATCTCTGAACTGAGGAAAGAGCAGGGCTTTCCAAAGGGGTACTGGCCCTTCTTCCTGGCTTTCGAAAAAGCCCCCCTTGAGATCAGCCGGGAATACAACAGGCGTTTGGAAGCGATAGAGAAACAATATCCTTCAGCCAGCGTCAACGATTTCGTGGATCACATCGACGATCTTGTTGAGCTCATCGGTATCGACCATGTCGGCATCAGCTCGGATTTTTATGACCAGAGCTGGAGTCTAAAAGGTTGGAGAGATGCCGGCGAAACCTTCAATATCACGCTGGAGCTCGTCCGGCGCGGTTACACAGAGGACAAGATCGCCAAGATATGGAGCGGAAACATACTCCGCGTCTGGAGCGAAGTCATAGAAGTTGCTCGCCGGACGGCCGGCTGACGTCCTGAACCGGGACGAACTACCGCTTCCAGTCGGGAAGACGGCCCGGCGTTACGGGGGCGCCGAGCTCGTCCAATTTTTTCTCAATCTGCTTGATGTCGACTTCGGCGACTTGCTTTAGATCTTCCCAAACCGGCGGAAATTCGGCGGCCACGATCTCGAAGGCCTGGCGCTGGGATTCCGTCGGCGCGGAAGTCGACCTCCAGTGATCGTAGACAACTGTGTTAATGCGTTCGACGATGCCCGGCTCGGCGTCTTTGTCGATTTTCAGCAGGGTGCTGTCTCCGTAGAGCTTCCTCCAGATTCCGTCGATTTTCTTCTCCACTGACCGGATCTGTGCCGAGACTTCCTCCCCGCCTTGAGTCAGGCTTTTCGCAGCTGCCTTGAAATGCTTGATTTTCTGGCCGAGAGCTTCAACCTCAGCGGAGGCGGCATTGATGGACCGGGTGAGGGCGGCCACTTTTTTCTGGAAAGCGATCAGCCCCGCTCTGTTCTCGGCCGGCAGAACTGTATTCCCCAGGGTCGTGGCGCTGAATCCAACCGGATCCGTCAGCGTGGCGATGACTCCGTTGACGCTTTTAGCCAAGGATACCCGGTATTTTCCCGGCATGGCCAAAATTCCCGAGGGGCCCGTGGCTTCGGGCTTGGCCTCTTCCAGGTTGGTCTTGTCGGTCGAGGCATAGTGGAAATCCCAGACGATCCGGTGGAGGCCGGCAGTTGCCGGAGCCCTGAGCTGTCGGACCGGGTTGCCGTTTTCATCTGCAAGCTGGAAAAGAAGAAATGGGGTTTCCTCCTCATCTTCCGCCCTGGCCCGTTCATACGTCGGATAAGGGATGGCTTGATTCTTCTCGAAGGCGTCCTTTTCTTCCTTGGTCCGCTTTTCCTTGAGCGTCTGGATGCCCTCTTTTAGATAATATGTGATGACCGCGCCGAGCGGCGGATTCGGCGCGCTGAAATACATCTCCCCCTGGAAGCCTTTCTCCTTTGTCCCCAGTCCGCCCAGAGGGTATGATTCCACGAACATCCAGGCATCCTTTACCGGGAACACGGCCGCTTCCTTCTGAAGAGTGGTTTCATCCAAATGGCGCAGAGGGGAATAATCATCCAGGATAAAAATCCCGCGGCCGAAGCTAGCCAGGACGAGGTCGCTTTCTCTCTTCTGAATGGCGATATCCCGGATGGCGATGGTCGGCATTCCGCCTTTGAGCGGCTTCCAGCTTTTGCCGCCGTCTATCGTTGTGAAGACGCCGAACTCAGTCCCCGCGAACAACAAATCCTTTTTGATATGGTCTTCCGCCAGGGCATAGACCGATCCTCTCACCGGCAGGTTGGAGGCGACAGAGACCCAGGTCCGGCCTGCGTCCGTGCTTTTCAGGACGTAGGGCTTGAAGTCGCCGTTCTTGTGGTTGTTGAAAGAGGCATAGACGGTGTCCTTATCGTGCTGAGAGGCGATGATGTCGTTGACGTACGTCCTTTCCGGAATCCCCGGGAAGGTCTCGATTTTCCGCCAGTTCTTGCCGCTGTCCTCGGTGACTTGGATAAGTCCGTCGTCCGTGCCCGCGTAGATCATGTCTTCTTTGACCGGAGACTCGTCCAGAGAGACGATCGTCCCGTAGGGCGAAGTGGAGGCGTTCTTGGCCACCGCGTCCTGCGGCCAGACGCGGCCCATCACGGGGAGCGTGTTGCGGTCGATCTGGCGGGTCAGGTCGTCGCTGATAACCTTCCAGGAACTTCCCCGGTCATCGCTCCGGAAGAGCTTGTTGGCGGCAAAGTAGAGCCGCGTGTGGGAATGGGGGCTTATGAGCAGGGGAGAGTCCCAATTCCAGCGATAGGCCTTCTCGCCTTTCCGCTCCTTGGGCTTGATGCCGAGGTTCTCGCCGCTCTTTTTATCATACCGGCTCAGCCAGCCGTACTGGGACTGGGCATAGATGATGTTGGGATCCTCGGGGTCCACCTGGGACTCAAAACCGTCTCCGGTCTCGGTGGTGATCCAGTCGGCGCTGACGATGCCGTGGGCGCTCACCGTCCGCGACGGCCCGCCCAGGCTGTAGTTGTCCTGGGTCCCGCCGTAGACCTGATAAAAGGGCGTAGCGTTGTCGACGGCGATCTTGTAGAACTGGGTGACGGGGAGGTTGGTCATGAACTTCCAGGTCTGCCCGCGGTCGAACGATTCGTAGATGCCTCCGTCCGAGCCGACCAAATAATGATTCGCGTTATGAGGATTTATCCAGATGGCGTGGTTGTCGATATGCTTGCTCCGCTCACCCAGGGCCTTCCAAGTCAGGCCGCCGTCGTCTGTGACCTGAAGATAGGTATCCTGGGCATAGACACGCTCGGGATCCTTGGGGTCGCAGGAAATTTCCTGGTAGTAATTGCCGCTGGACGCATACCCGGACCGCCTTTCCCAGGAAGCGCCGCGGTTTGTGCTCCGGTAGAAGCCGCCCTTGTCTTCCTTGGCTTCGACGATGGCATAGATCAGATCGGGGTCGAGCGGCGAGACGGCCAGGCCGATCCGGCCCAAGTCTCCCGAGGGCAGGCCCTGGTTGATTTTTTCCCAGGTGGCTCCGCCGTCCTTGGATCTATGAATTCCCGATTCCGGCCCGCCTCCGACCTGGGTAAAAACGTGGCGGCGGCGCTGATGAGCGACGGCATAGATGACATCCGGGTTGCGCGGGTCAAGATGGACCTCGCTTATCCCGGTATTCTCGCTAACCGTCAGGACGGCTTTCCAGTTCTTGCCGCCGTCCGCTGTCTTATAGAGCCCCCGTTCTCCGCCCGGACTCCACAGCGGCCCGTAGGCGGCGACGTATACGACATCGGAATTCCGCGGGTCGATGGCTATCATCCCGATGTGCTCCGATGTCTTCAACCCCATGTTTTTCCACGATTTTCCGCCGTCTTCTGTTTTATAGACGCCGTCTCCATAAGCCACGCTCCGCTGGTTGTTATTCTCGCCTGTCCCCACCCAGACCACGTTGTGGTTGTGCGGGTCCATGGCGACGCAGCCGATGGAGTAAGACCCCTCTTTGTCGAAGACCGGCTCAAACGTCGTCCCCGCATTGACTGTCTTCCAGACGCCGCCCGAAGAAGTGGCCACATAATACTCGCTCTTGTCCTGCAGATTGACGGCAAAATCCGAAATCCGGCCCGAGGTCAGAGCCGGCCCGATCGCCCGGAACTTGAGTTCATCGAGGGACAGCTTGTCCCACAGGCTCTCTGCCGTCTGCTTTTTCTTATCCTGGCCCGAACCCGGTGAAAGGCTCAGGAGAATGGCCACGGCGACAAAAACAAATAGCGGAAACATTCTTTTGCGCATGGAAGCCTCCTTGATTGAAGAAATCCCATCCTCTCCGTTTTGCCTCCCGTTGTCAATTTTGGCAAAACCCTAACGCCGCCCTGATTCTTGATAGGGTCAGGGCTGCTCGCGGCGACCGGTTTAATTGACTTTTCTGCAGAATCAACGTTACAATTGGGCCAACCTGCAAAGCAAAGGTGATAGGGCCATGAAATGCCCGCGCTGCCGTTCTGACAACCCTGATTCCTCGCGGTTCTGTGCGGAATGCGGCACGACGCTGAGGCCCTCGGGTTCGCTTGAAGGAATGCCCACAAAGACCATCGCCACCCCGGTTGCGCCTGTCACGACTGG
>Ga0299912_10000820_pt1 | contig 25477 bp, 18 predicted proteins | sample RVTome_2_FD_207667 | JGI IMG/M metagenome (GOLD analysis project Ga0299912, IMG submission 207667) | Soil microbial communities from uranium-contaminated site in the Upper Colorado River Basin, Wyoming, United States - RVT95D214 (version 2) ... | reverse complement strand
ACCTAGCGGGAGTACGGGTTTATAAGTTCAAGATGAACCGCCAGACGGTCCTGCTGGCTTATGAGGCTTTTGAAGCAGGGGGCGTCGTAAAACTGTTGGCGCTGGGCGGTCACGAAAACTTCTACCGCGATCTCAAGCGGTAAGCGGCAACGCCCCCTGCGGCATTACAACACACGCCAAATCCACGCGCCTGAGCAACGTGAGCAACATAACGTGCTCAAGACTTGGTGATGGCGATTTTTTTACCCGCCTTGCCCAAGGCTTTTTTGGGAATAGCGATGCTCAGCACCCCGTCCTTAAACGTGGCCTTGACCCGGTCTTCATCCGCATCTTCCGGCAATCTGAACGAGCGTTGGAACTTGCCGTAGGAAAATTCGGAGAAGAAAAAGTCGCGGCCTTCCTCCTGGCGCTCGAAGCGCTTTTCCCCCGATACCGTGAGCATGTTGTGCGTGATATTGATCGCAATATTGTCTTCGGCGACGCCCGGCAGCTCCACGCAGATTTCGTAACTGTCTTTGGTGTGCGAAGCCTCGACGGCGGGGGCGAAAAAATCCGCGATCTTGGCGGCAATTTGGCGCAACGGATCGGCGACCGTTCCCCACCAGTTGTCGCTCAAATGCATCGGAGTCCGTCCAGAGTTTTCAACCATTTTGTCCTCCATCATCCAAAACACCCAACAACAACTTGACCGCCACCATAGGGCAGCAGCGAACCGGCCTCACCGGGGCAAGGGTTATTTTACCACAATTTTATGGATTATTCGAAATCGTCAAATTCCTTGACATTTAGCCCTCCATTATGGTATATTTTCCTATTAAACCTCGACGTCACCGAAGACGCTGAACCGTTTCGTTTCGAGGTCGCCAAAACCGTTGTCTTTGCGAAATAAAAAACACCGCTCTTTGAAAACAAAAGAAAATTTGGCTTCGTTTCGTCGCTTTTTTTATATCCGCCGCACTGGTGGGCATAAACCAAGCGGATGAAACGAACGAGAATCGAAACGGTTGGAGCCGGATAAAATCCGATTTTGGCTCAATACTGCTTGGCTTAGGATTGATACGGCTTGGATTAGGGTCCGGACCTTAATACAGACCGCCGGTACCCGTCGCCGGGGTTTCGCCGTCATCGTTGCCCGCGTCGCCGTCTTGCCCCAACACCCGCGATTGCGCGGTCGGCACCGTACCGGGTTTGAAGGCTTCCAAGATCACGTCCTTATCGCCGGCGACGGCGGGTAGGCCGGTGGTGGCGTTGATGCGCACCAAGTGGATGCCGGGCGGAATACGGAACGGGACGGGCGGCTGGTTTTCCAGCGCGTCTTTCATAAAGTCGCGAAACACCGGGGCCGCCACCGACGCACCCTGCTCCTTATCGCCGAGTGAGCGCGGCTCGTCGAAACCGAAGAACACCCCCACCGCCAAGTCGGGCGAAAAGCCGATGAACCACGCGTCCTGAGAATTATTGGTGGTGCCGGTCTTGCCCGCAAGCGGTTTACCCACCACGCGGATGCTCACCCCCGTGCCGCGCTGAACGGTGCCTTCGAGCATGGAGACCATCTGGTACGCGCTGGCGGGATCGGTGAGTTGCTGGCGCAGGTCGGGAATTTCCGGCACCGTGAGATCGTCGGTCCACGCCACGACTTCGCAGCCCGTACACGGACGTTGATCGTGGCGATAGACGGTGTGGCCGTTGCGATCTTGGATGCGATCGATAAAGGTCGGTTTGATCTGCTTGCCGCCGTTGACCAGCATGGCGTAGGCCGACGTCAAATCGAGCAGCGTGGTCTCGCCCGCGCCCAGCGCCATAGACAATTGTTCGGGCAGGCCTTTGACGATGCCAAACCGTTCGGCGTATTCGGAAATACGCTCCATGCCGACGTTTTCCGCTAGGCGCACGGTCATCAGGTTGCGCGATTTTTCGATGCCCAGCCGCATCGTCGAAGGGCCGTAAAATACGTTGGTGTAGTTGGCCGGCCGCCATTTAGGCAGCCCCGGACCTTGGTCGATCACAAACGGCGCGTCTAAGATCAGCGTTGATGGCGTGAAGCCGGAATCCAGCGCCGCCAGATACACGAACGGCTTGAACGCCGAACCGGGCTGGCGCTTGGCTTGGGTGACGCGGTTGAATTGGCTTTGCTGGAACGAGAACCCGCCCGACATCGCCAGCACGCGTCCGGTGTGCGGGTCCAGCGCCACGATGCCGCCCTGGATCGCCGGAATCTGGCGCAGCGCATACGTGCCTTGCGGGTAGGCGGAGGTTTGGGCCTCGGCGCCTGTGCCGGTGGTGTACTCGGTGACGGTCTCGACCGCCACCACGTCGCCGACCTTGAGCACGTCCGAGGGGGCCTGCACGGCGGGGCCGAGCTTTTCGCCCTTCACCCATTGGCGCGCCCACTTCATTTCGCGCAACGGAATATGGCCAGGGCCGCTGCCTTGCACAATCACCTGGGCTTGATCGTTGTCGAGCCCCGTCACTAGGCCCAAGCGCCACGTCTCCATGCCCGCAGGCGGGCTTAGGGCTTCCAACTGCTGCGTCGGGCTCGGTGCGCCATCCGCAGCGGCGGCGGCGGGGTCAACAGCGATATGGGTGATGGGCCCGCGCCAGCCGTGGCGGCGGTCATAACTGACCAGCCCATTGCGCAACACCCGCTTGGCGATCGCCTGCAGGCGCGGATCCAACGTCGCGTGGACGTTCAAACCGCCGCTATAAAGCTGGGTTTCGCCGTAACGCTGGGCCAAGTCGCGGCGGACTTCTTCGGCAAAGTAGTCTGCGGTGACAAATTCGGCATCGGCGCGGCTTTGCGCTTCAAGCGGCTCTTGCAGCGCCTGTTCGGCCTGGGCGGGAGTAATGTGGCCATCTTCGGCCAGACGCCCGATAACCCAATCGCGCCGCTCCACCGCCGCCGCTTTCCTGTGGATCGGGTGGTAGTTGGCGGGCGCTTTCAGCAACGCCGCCAGATACGCCGCTTCGGCGATGGTGAGTTCGTCGAGTGATTTGTTGAAGTAATTGAGCGCCGCCGCCGCTACGCCGTAAGAACCGGAGCCTAAGTACACCTCGTTCAGATAAAGCTCCAAGATACGCTCTTTGCTGAACGCGCGCTCGATACGAAACGCCAAGATCGCTTCCTTGGCTTTGCGTTCCAACGACACTTCGTTGGTCAGCAGGAAGTTCTTCGCCACCTGCTGGGTGATGGTGCTGGCGCCCACCGGGCGACGGCCGGAACCGTAATTCTTGACGTTGGTCAGCACCGCACGCACCAACGACAGAAAATCAACGCCTTGGTGGGTGTAGAAGTTTTTGTCTTCCGCCGACAGCACCGCGTTGATCACTTGGCGCGGCATGGCGCGAATGGGGACGAACACGCGCTTTTCGGTGGCATATTCGGCCAACAGACGGCCATCGCCCGCATGGATACGGGTCATCACCGGCGGTTCATAATCCGCCAGTTGCTGATAATCGGGCAAATCACGGCCGAACTGCCAAAAGGCGTACAGCACCGCACCTGCAGCCAAGCCCCCGCCCAAAATGGCAAGCCCCAGCAACACCCCTAATGTTTTCAACAACCGACGCATCTAACGGAGGACTTTCAATTCATTGTGCCCAATAGGTCTACGCCCGGGTCATATCATAATTTGACGGGAAAATATGGCCCTTAAAGGGCGGGAGCAAGGACAAAACTCAAAGAAATCACCGCAACTGGGCTTCTTCTATGCCGGTAAAGTGACGATCCACCCCCCTGGCGACGGCCCCCGCCAGCTTGGAACGGTACGCTTTATCCAACAAATTGCGCTCGTCTTGGCGATTGGACAAAAAGCCCGCCTCCAGCAAAACCGACGGCATGTCGGGCGCTTTCAGCACCGCGAAACCCGCAAATCGATGGGTATTGCGCAGCAGTTTCACCTCGCGTTCCAGTTCGTTCACCACTTCCTTGGCGAACAGGGCGGATTGGTTCATGGTTTCGCGCTGCGCCAAATCGAGCAAGATGTTGGTCACATCGGCGCTTTCGGTCGAAAGGTCGATGCCCGCGATCAAATCGGCCTTGTTTTCCTTGGTCGCCAACAGCGCGGCTTCCTTGTCTGATGCCTTTTCAGACAGGGTATACACCGAAAGCCCGCGGGTTTTCGGGTTTGCCACGGAATCGGCATGCACGGAAATGAACAATTCCGCCCCCGCATCGCGCGCCACCTGCACACGATCGCGCAACCGCAGGAAAATATCGCGATCGCGGGTCATCACCACTTTATAGCGCCCGGTGGCCTCCAGAGCTTGTTTAATGTCGCGGCCCAGCGCCAACGTGACGTTCTTCTCATACGTTTTGCCCGCCCCGATGGTGCCCGGATCAACACCGCCATGACCGGGATCAATGGCGACGATGCGCTTGCCCGGTATCGTCGGTTTTCTAGGCGGAATCATCGCCAAGACTTGCTCATTCGGCATCGGCGCCGCACCTTGCGGAGGAGCGTCCCGCGTCGCCGTGGCCACCAAAGTGTCGAGTTTCCGGCGCTCTTGGTCGCGGTGTTGGGCCAAAGCTTCTAAAAACTCGGTTTCCGAGGTCGGGGCCAAATCCAGCACCAACCGCCAGCGTTGCCCCTCCACGGGCTTAAGCAAAAAACTTTTTTCCACTATGATCGGGGCTTTGACGTCGAACACCATGCGCGAAGTTCCCGGCGAGAACAGACCAAAGCGCAAGCGCGATAGGGTTCCTTTGTTTTCCGGCAAACTCGCCGGATCGAGCCCCCACGCCACTTCGGGCAGGTTCAACACCACGCGATAGGGCTCAGGCAGGGTAAAAACGTCAAATTCGACCGCGCGGTCCAAATCCAATACGATTCGGGTGCTGTTGCCGTGCAGGCCCACACGAACCTCAAAGATCTGGGCCTGGGTGCTTTCCCGAACAGCTTCTTGGGCAATAGCCCCCCCCCCGGCGCAAAGCGCCAGCGCCAGCACCCCGAACGCAAAAAATGCCCGAATTGCGGCATTTGTGCATTTGTATAGGTTACCGTTCATAGCCCCGAAAAAGCTCCACTTAAACTCGCGACACGGTCGCAACATATCTCATTTACGACCCAGTTTGAGCCACCATACCCGTAACGCCTCGCATGGAATGTGGCAATTTTACGCCCACGCAAGGTGAAGATAAATCAATTAGATGATTGTGAAACTTAATTACTACCGTTATCTTAACGGCGTTCAAAGGTTTGTTCGTGGTTCGCCGCGCGGCTCTTTGGACCCGACACAGTTTTCCGCAAGCCGCGGGAAGCGGAAGGCGCAAGCCCGGCATTGGTCCGAGGCTACGCCCTAAGAGGTTCCTTCAGGGACGCAGCCCATTCGGGAAACGCCCCATCAGGAATACCCCCGCCGCCCACCCCTTGCGATTGAAAGAAGAAGGTTTCAACCCATGCTTGCCAACCGCGCGCAAGCCATTCGTACATTCCATCCGGTCGCCCTTGGGGCGAGCCGGGTGAACGTGCGCGCGCATGGCGGCACATTAAACAATGCGTCCCCCGCCCTGGACTTCGGTTCCGGTGCGGCTGGACGCGTCTGGAGTTCCAAGTCCTATGATCAAACGCATGCTTATCGATGCCGCGCACCCGGAGGAAACCCGGGTCGTGTTGCTGGACGGCAATCAAATTGAAGATTTTGATGTAGAAGTCTCTTCACGCAGGCAACTCAAAGGTAACATCTATCTCGCTAAGGTCGTTCGTGTGGAGCCGTCGCTCCAAGCGGCCTTCGTCGATTACGGCGGCAACCGCCATGGTTTTTTGGCGTTTAGCGAAATCCACCCTGATTATTACCAAATTCCGGTTTCCGACCGCGAACACCTCGACGACCATCACGAACATCATGACGAACATGATGTCGAGGAAGAAATCGCGGCTGCTGCTCCCGCCTCTGAGGGCGAAGCGGTCGAAGACCATCATGACCCTATTCACAATGGTGACCACGGCGACCACGGCGACGATCATGAGGATGCCGTTGCCGCCAACGGCGGCCAACCGGTAGAAACTGTCGGCGGCGATGAAGTCGACGAAATCGAAGAACGCCACCCGCGCCGCACGCCCAGCGCCAAACAGTATAAAATTCAGGAAGTGATCAAGCGCCGCCAAGTGCTCTTGATCCAAGTGGTGAAAGAAGAGCGCGGCAACAAGGGCGCCGCGTTGACGACTTATATGTCGCTGGCGGGTCGCTATTGCGTGCTGATGCCCAATACCGCGCGTGGCGGCGGCATTTCGCGTAAAATCACCAATTCCGCCGACCGCAAGTCGCTAAAATCCATCATGTCGAGCCTTGAAGTGCCGGAAGGCATGGCGGTGATCCTGCGTACCGCAGGCATCGGTCGTACCAAGGTCGAAATTAAACGCGATTTTGAATACCTAACCCGTCTGTGGACCACGGTCCGCGACACCACACTGCAATCGACCGCGCCAGCTTTAGTGCACGAAGAAGGCGACATCGTGCGTCGTTCCATCCGCGATCTGTATTCCCGCGACATCGAAGAAGTGCAGGTCGAAGGCGACGAAGCCTACAAAGCGGCCAAGGAATTCATGAAGCTTTTGATGCCCAGCCACGCACGCCGGGTCAAGCAGTACAAGGAAACCGATGCTCCGCTGCTGCGCCACTTCGGCGTCGAAGGGCAACTGGATGCGATTCACAATCCCATCGTGCATCTGCCATCAGGCGGTTATCTGGTCATCAACCCGACCGAAGCGCTGGTATCGGTGGACGTCAACTCCGGCAAATCCACCAAAGAACGCAACATCGAAGAAACGGCGCTTAAGACCAACCTGGAAGCCGCAAGCGAGCTCGCGCGCCAACTGCGTCTGCGCGATCTGGCGGGCCTGATCGTCATCGACTTCATCGACATGGAGGTCAACCGCAACAACGCCCAGGTCGAACGGCGCATGAAAGATGCGCTGAAACATGATCGCGCCCGCATTCAGGTAGGCCGCATCAGCCCGTTCGGTTTGCTGGAAATGTCGCGTCAGCGCCTGCGCCCCAGCCTTATCGAAACTTCGTCGGAACCGTGTCCCTATTGCAGCGGCACCGGCATCCGCCGCTCGACTGAGTCCACGGCGCTGGTGGTGCTGCGCGCCATCGACGAAGAAGGCGCTAACCATCGCGCAATGGAATTGACCGTACACATGCCGACCGCCGTTGCGCTTTATATTCTCAACCACAAGCGTAGCGCTCTGGCCGAATTGGAAGCCAAGCATGCCATGCATGTGCTGCTGACCAACGACGATTCGTTGATTCCGCCGGACTTGCGCCTGGAACGCACCAAAAACCGCGACGGCGAAACCATTTCTGAAATGGTCGCCAACGTGCACATGGATGCTCAGGATGAGGCCAGCCGCAAACGCCGCAAACGCCGCCGGGGACGCAAACGTGACGATGAGGATGGTGTCGAATATCAAGCTTCGGGCGAAGCCTATGGCGAAGATGAAGACGAAATAGAGTCCGAAACTGCACAAGCCGCCCCCCCTGCGCCAAGCGCAGAAGGCAGCGACGAAGATGAAGAAAAGAAAGGCAAACGCCGTCGCCGTTCGCGCCGTGGCGGGCGTCGTCGGCGCAAATCCATGGAAGTCGGCGGAACACCTGAAAGCGGCGAGACGTCTGCGGTCAATCGCATCCCTTCCGAGGGCGAGGCCAGCGAACCCGACGAAGACGCGGCTATTTCCGATACCGCGCCCAGCACCGTCGAAGGTGAAAACCATGTCGGCGATGCCAAACCTAAGCGTCGCCGCTCTCGTCGCCGCAGGAAACCTGCCGCTGAAACCGCAGGAACCCCTGCGTTGGGCGATGCCGTCAATACAGAAGCGCTGGGCGAAAGCGTCGAAATCGTCACAAGTGGAGAAGAAGGCGAAGAAAAGCCCAAACCCAAACCTCGCCGTCAGCGTCCCGCCAAAACAACAGAAGATACTGCCGAAAGCGGCGTTGAAGATGATGCCGCCGCAAAACCCAGGCGTTCCCGCGCCCGCAAGAAGCCGGACAGCGCCGACGCGAAACCCGCACCTGAGTCCCGTGCTGACGCCAAGGCCGAAGAAAGCGTTTCTGAACCTGCGCCTGAGCATCGTGCCGAAACGCCAGCCGCTGCCGTAGCCGTCGTTGCACATGAGCAACCCGATCAGCCCAAGAAAAAAGGCTGGTGGAACATCGGCGGCTAAGACCGTTGACGCCAAAACGCAATCGGGGCCGGACGTTGAACGTCCGGCCCTTTTGCTTGATGGGTTCTGTCCTTAAAGCGTTTGCCTGAATATTTTCAATCGACGCACGGCTTCGGCCATGTCGGCAGTTGCGCCCGCAAATGAAAACCGTACATACCGATGGCCGCGTCCAGGGTCGAAATCGACGCCGGGGGTAATGGCGACGCCGGTTTCGGCCAAGATGCGTTTGCAAAAGGCAAGACTATCGTCCGTCAAATGACCCACGTCGGCATATACATAAAAAGCGCCCTGCGCATGGGACAATTTATTGAACCCAGCCTTGGGCAGTTCCGCCAACAACAAATCGCGATTGATTTTATAGCGCGCCACGTTGGCATCTAATTCATTCATGGCTTCGAACGCAGATACCGCCGCAATTTGCGACAAGGTAGGTGGCGAAATAAACAGGTTTTGCGCCAAACATTCGATGGGCCGGGCCAGGCTTTGAGGAAAAATCAACCACCCCAAACGCCATCCGGTCATGGCGTAGTACTTGGAAAAACTGTTCACCACGAAAGCTTCCGGCTCAAATTGAGCCATTGTGTGAGCAGGCTCTTCGTAGGTGATGCCATGATAAATTTCATCCGACACCAAACGAATGCCTTCATTACGGCAATACCCGGCCAGCGCATCGAGACCGGCGGCATCGATCATCGTTCCGGTGGGGTTGGATGGACTGGCGATGATCAAACCATCCAATTGACCCTCCACCCCGGCCAATAATTCGGGGGTGGGTTGATAATCGGTTTTTGGCCCAGTTTCGATATTCACCACCTCGATATCCAAAGCGGCAAGAATATTGCGATAGGCCGGATATCCGGGGCTGACCAACGCTACCCGGTCGCCCGCATCAAACGCCGATAAAAACGCCAACACAAATGCGCCGCTGGACCCTGTGGTTACCGCAATTCGCGCCGGGTCTACGGCAACGCCATAAGTTTTTTGATAATGCGCCGCGATGGCTTCTTTCAACTGCGGCACGCCAAAAGCATCGGTGTAGCCCAACAGTTCGCGATCCAAAGCGTCGCGCGCCGCTTCCAACACCCTTTTGGGCGCGGGCGTGGAAGGCTGCCCCACTTCCAAGTGCAGCACGTCCGCGCCCTGGGCCTGACGGGCGTTGGCGGCGCGCATCACATCCATAACGATGAACGGCTGAATAGCGCTCCGTTTGGCGGCTTTAAGCGTCATACGAGTTCTTCCGACAAATCAATGCCCAAAAATCAATGCATAGAACCGGCGGCTAACCCTTGACCCCTAGGGTCTGCCGCCATGCGGCAGCTATCGGGCGCAACCGGCAGGCCATCCGGACACGACAGCGCATTCACATTGCCGATTACCGGCGTCGCCTGGGTGCGATGCCCGGCACTTAACAACGCCGCCACCGCGCCTGCATCCAATCCGGGTTCATGATAAGTTACGTCAGGATCACCGCTAAGATGCACCCGCGGCGCAGCCACGGCAGCCTCCAAGCCCTGCTGATCCAACAGCACCCGCGCAGCCACGCCGGCAAGAGCCGTCGACGCAACCTCACCACCGCTGGCCCCGGCGGCAAAATGAAATTCCTGTGAGTTTTCATTCACCACCAGCATCACCGAAAGCCCAAGAGGACCACGGCCACCCCTGTCCGGGGCCGCAGCCAACATCATCCCGGTACCCGGCGCAACGCGTCCTGCGCCAAACGCAGCGTTCATCGTAACGGCGCAACTGACCGCGTTGCCCATCGCATCAACGGCAGAAAACGCCGTAGCCGACGGACTTTCGTGCCGACTGCGGCTTAAAAGTGGCGTGTGCTGGTCCGGGCGCATCCCCCGCAGCAAGGCCTCAATCCGCGAAGGTTCCGTCAACGCCTTAGGGTCTTGGGTCCCCGCACCACTGGCGCTTAACCATGTTTCCCGGTCTGCAAAGGAGCGCAAAGCCACTTCGGCCAACAAACGCGACTGACCCGCCTGATCCGCACCGTCAAATCCGCCGTCTTTCATCAGCATCGCGAACATCACCCCCGCCTGCGTCGAAGCGGCAGCGGGCGGCGGCGCAAAATGAGCGACCTCGTCACCCACTTCAACGCGCACCGTTTCCCGCCATGTCGGCGTGTACGTGCGCAGGTCTTCGATGGTGAGCGATCCGCCGACGCTTGTCACCGCCTCAACCAGGCTGTTGGCGTATGGTCCGCTATAAAAAGGCCCAACGCCCCGTGCGCGAATAAGGCCCAATGTGGCGGCCAAATCGATGGCCTTAATGGTTTCCCCTTCCCGGACCAGTTCGCCGGATGCAGAGCCATACATAGCGCGGGAGCCGTCATCCGCCAACAAGACCGGCCCAATCGCCGCCAAATCTCTGGCAAACGCCCGTGACACCGGATGGCCGAACCGCGCCAGTTGCTCGGCAGGGGCCACCACCTCACGCCATTGCAGACGTCCAAGACGAGCCTGAAGGGCAAAAAATCCGCGCGGATTGGCAGGGATGGCAATGGGCCGAGACACGGTGGGCGGGATGATTGCCGGAGCGACAGCGGTGAAATCCAGGGTTTGAACTCCCCCACTGAGCGAGTCGAACACTAAACACACACCGCCCCCGCCCAGCCCCGCGCGCGACGGCAGGGTCACGGCCATCATCAGGTACATGGCCGTAGCGGCATCGGCGGCAGATCCCCCAGCGGACAGAATATCGCGCCCCACCAGCGCGGCGCGCGGCTCATCCGCCACAACACCACCTAAAAAACCCTCAACATAACCGAGTTGCCCCTTGGGCAAGGTCGGCTCGCTTGAACACGCCGCCAGGCCCGCCACCAAAATAGTCGTTACAACCCAACGGGATACCGACAAGTAATGTTCCTTTGATTGACGTTCCCCGTGGCGGGCTCTACCCTGTCCATCAATAGGAACTACGGCTTTCGATGTGTTGAAGCGATTTTGCACCCCTACCCCCCGTTTATGCTTTGCCCAGCCACGGCGATTGATTTCGTGCTGGGCGTTATTGGCGTTTGCTTCACTGGCAACTACTCTTGCGCCTTGGCCCAGCCATGCGCAAGGCGGACGCACCATGATTCGCGATGCCGAAATTGAAAATATCATTCGTTCGCTCTCGGTGCCAGTCTTCCAAGCGGCGGCCCTAAATCCTGAATTTGTGCGTATCCGTTTAATCCAAGACAAAACCCTAAACGCCTTTGTCGCAGGTGGGCAGAATATTTTCATCCATACCGGCCTTATACTAAATGCTGAAGGTTCCGACGCACTGGTAGGCGTCATCGCCCATGAAACGGGTCACATCGAAGGCGGACACTTGGTTCGCTCCCGCGACGCCATAGAAAATGCCGGCGCGATCCAAATGATCGGCACCATTTTGGGCGCTGCGGCCGGAATAGCAACCAGAGACGGCGCCGTGGGGCAAGCCGTCATCATGGGTTCTATGGGCGCAGGAGCGCGATCGTTCTTCCAGTATTCCCGCACCCAGGAATCTGCCGCCGATCAGGCCGCCATGCGCCTGTTGGATGCTACCGGGCGATCCGGCAAGGGGTTGGAAAAATTCCTCGGCAGCCTGGAAGGTCAAATGCTTCTTTCCGATCGCTTTCGCGATCCGTATTTGATGAGCCATCCCTTAAGCCGTGAGCGTGTCGAGGCTTTGGTCAAGCACAACCAGCAATCCCCTTACGCAGATGTGGTTACGCCCGAGGCGGAACAACTGCTCTTTGACCGTATGGTGGCGAAGCTGTACGGATTTATAGAACCGCTCCGTAGCGTGCTGCGCCGTTACCCGGAAACGGATACCCGTTTCGCCGCGCGCTACGCCCGGGCCATCGCATATTATCGCGCCCCCGAACTGGATCGCGCGATCGCGATCATTAACGAATTGATCCAAGAAGCGCCGCTTGATCCTTATCTGCACGAATTAAAAGGACAGATGTTGTTTGAACATGCCCGCGCCCAAGATGCCTACGAGGCTTATCGCGAGGCTTATCGCCTCGCCCCCAAAGAGCCTCTAATCGCAATGGAATTGGCCCGCGCAGAATTGGAATTGAACGATCCGGCCCTATTGGACGACGCCATTGAGCATTTTCGCCTCACCACACAGTTGGGTGAAAGTTCCAGCTTCGTCTGGCTGCAACTGAGTATTGCATACGCGCGACAAGGCGACATTGGCATGAGTTCCTTAGCGCGGGCCGAATCCGAACTCAGCATCGGCCAACTCGGCAATGCGGAACTTCACGCCACCCGCGCCAGCGAGACCTTGGAAAAAGGCAGCAGCGCGCATCTACAAGCCCTCGATATTCTCGAAGCGATCAAGGTCGCCCGCGCCCAAAGAGAACAATAATGAACCGCATACCCATCGCCTGTCGCATTATGTTCCTTGCATTCGCGATGCTGGGCATCTCGGCCTGCAGCAGTTCATTTTCCCCCACCCGCCCGGCCCCAGAGGGTCAACTGGGAATCATGGGACCCGGCCCCAATTTTAATCTCGATGCGCCGCCCAAAGACTGGATCATCTCGACCGATAATTCGAGCGGACGCAAAGCCCTTTCCACGCTTACCCTGCAAGGCATTCCCGCGCTGCAATTGGAAAGCACCAACACCGTCACCGTCGCGGTGCGTCAAGTTGACGCCATGTTGCTGGCGACGCCCTATCTCAGTTGGTCCTGGAACCTGTCCGATCACGGCCAGGGCATCCACCCCACTCGCCTCGTGGTCGGTTTTCAAGGGGGCGCCGGTGAAAATGACGCGACAAAATCGCTGGGCGGCGGTCTGCCCAACCATGACCGCGCCCTCGCACTAATATGGGGAGACACCATGTTGAGGCGTGGCACGCTTAACCTGCCCACCGCTGAGCGCCCCACCGAAGCGCCGCTCTATACGGTGCGTGGCGGACGCGAAAATACCCGCCGCTGGTGGCTGGAAACCGTAGATTTGGCGCAACTCTATGCCCAGGCCTGGCCGGGAGACAATTTCAAACAAGTGCGCATTACGTTTATCGGCATCGCCGCCGCGCCCAAAATGCCCCCCGTTCAAGGGCGCGTTTCGGGCATATTGTTGTCACATTGATCCTGTAAGTCTCAAAACAACTTGAGAGCGGCGCCTAAGTCTAGCAATATGCCGCACCAATACCGCCACCCTGCCATTAACCCATTGGGAGCCGTCTATGCCATCGTTCAAGACCCTCGCCGCCGCCTTGGCCGTACTGACTTTACCGCTGACGACATCTGCGCAAGAAATTCAACCGCTTGATCCCGCCCAAAAACAGCAAATGGAACAGGTAGTCCGCGAATATCTGGTCAACAACCCGGAAGTTATCATCGAGGCACTGGAGTCATATCAACAGCGCGAACGCGAAGCCGCCCAGGTCCGCCAACGCGATGCCATGGGCGCATTACAGGCCGATTTGCAAAACAACCCCAACGATCCCGTTATCGGCAATCCGGATGGCGACGTTACGGTGGTGGAATTTTTTGATTACCGTTGCGGGTATTGCAAACGCGTATTTGACGACGTTCAGACCTTGCTTAAAGAAGACGGCAACATTCGTTTCATCCTCAAGGAGTTCCCGATTTTAGGCCCGGATTCCGTCAATGCATCGCGTGCTGCCCAAGCCGTATGGCTGCATCAAAAGGACAAATATCTTCCCTTCCACATCGCCATGATGAACAATAAAGGCGATCTTAATGAAGCCAAAATCATGGAATTGGCTACAAATACGGGCGTAGACACCGCTCTGCTTAAAGAACAAATGAGCGATCCACTGGTGGAAACAACCTTAAACGACACCGCCCGTATGGCATCGGCTTTAGATATCACCGGAACGCCTGCCTTTATTTTCGGCGCCCAGGTTCAACCCGGCGCCATTCCGCTGGACATGATGAAAGAATTGGTTGGCGCCATGCGCAGCCATCCTTAAGCCTGCTTTCCGCAAAATACAAAACGGCGCCGCATCCCAGCGGCGCCGTTATCGTTTGCATAAGTCTGCCCTTAAATCAGCAATCTGGTTTAACCAACCGTTCGATCTTATTGAGTTTGATTTCCACCGCATAAACTCCGTAATCTAAAACCCAACGCAAAGCGACGCCATTATCCAGAAGATCGGCCTCGACTTCATACAACGGCTCACCTGTTTGGCTTTTGGGATCAAAATACGCCAACCGGAAATTCCATCCCGAGCGGCTTAACAATTCGCCGCCCAATTTTTCTTGCACGGCTTTCGCTTCATTCGACAAGGGGCTGATAAAGGCGATCAGCAGCCTGGCCCCTTCAACCTGAGTCCCTTCAAAAATGTAAGACTCAGCCTGAGTATTACCCGCACGCGCAGCGTCAATCATGAAGCCGGTATGCGATACAGGAAACAAAGTCCCCTGCGGCAGCGTAAACTGCGTCGGTTCCGGACGGGTAAAATTGGCGATGCCTTCCGCACTAGGCCTGATCTGAGCAGTACCGAGAATAACCTCATCCCCGTTGCCTTCGACCTTCACGGAAAAACGATACTGATGACCATCATCCGATTCCCAAGACGAATAATGCAGCGTCTGCGGCATCACATCGCCCGAAGATAAATGAAGATTCATAGTGCCGGTTTGCGCCGACAGCCATCCCCCGCAAACTTTTTCCACACCAAACGCGACTTGACCCTTGGCGGCGGTAACGGCCTTGGTATCGCTTGAGGCGGCGAGACTGACATCATAAGCCGCCCGGTGGGAGGCAAGCTCAATTGCCTGTGCCCCGGGGGTGGAGACAAACGCCAATACACATGCAATCAAAATGGGCTTTAAGGAGTTCAACATCTGGGCGCCTTTTTGTTTAATTCCCTACCACCATACGCTGCCCGGCACATAAAAAAAAGCGGATGTCCACATTCTTCTCGCTTTTTGAAGGTATTTACAGGCACCGCATAGGCCCAAAGTTTCCAGCCACTTCATTTACGTGATTTACGTACCAATGGCGCGTCACTGGCCAACGTGATATGATCTTACCATGATGAATGTTGATACTGCACAGCACCTCGGGCATACACCCGCTCTCGCCAAGGGACGAGTCACCGAGACCGTTAGGGAAGCTTGGGAGCGGAGCGGTGTGCTTGCGCCCAAAACCGCCACCAGCCATGCCGATACCCTTCAAGACACGGTGACCCTTTCTGAGGGTGGTCAAAAAGTCGTCAACTTAAGCCGCAGCCGGGAGCTTGCGGCGGAAGTCCGCACTGCCCCTACCGACGAAAGTTTAGCCACCGCCCTGCGCAAGGCCAGCGATGACATCTTTCGCATATCACGCTTGTTCGGTGAAACGATCCGCGCCGCCTTCAATTTCTGGCGTTAAACCGAAATCGCACCGTCGCTTTCCTTGGCGGTGGAATAAACCTCATTCACACTTGGCTTTGGCAATAAAATCGTCAAGATCGCCCTCCTGAGACTATAATGCGGGAAAGCAAGCTCGAACAAGCGCCCCTATAGGCTATGACGTAAGGCTTTTTATCGGGACGGTTAGGACGGCGTTACGCGGGGCAGTCAGCATGGCTACTGTGCGTCCAGCCAAGCTTGCAGCATCAAAACGTTCCACAGCGGATAGGCCCAGTTGCGCCGCCCGCTTCTGTGCTCTTCCCAACGTTTACTCACCAGGATCGTGTTGAGAAAGCCCTGCCGATTGAGCCGATCCACCGCCAACAGGTCATCTGCCCAATCGCTCAGCCCCTCACGCAGCCAGCGTCCGATGGGCGGCTCGAACCCCTGCTTTGGGCGGTCCACCAGTTCGCGCGGCACATAGCGATTGAGCACACCTTTCAGCACGCGCTTGCCGCCGCCCGGACCCAGCTTGAAATCCTCGGGTAGGGACCAGGCGAATTCGGCGATACGGTGATCCAACAGTGGCGCGCGCACTTCTAGGCTCGCAGCCATGGTGGCACGGTCTACCTTCACCAGCAAATCATCGGGCAGATAGGTGAGCGCGTCGATCACGGCATATCTCAGGCTCAAAGGCTCCAGGCCGGACAGCGCACCCGGATCAGTGAACACGTTGTTCCCACCCGTATGGTTGGGCGTAACGCCGTCGCCGGTCGTCCACCAGCTCACGTATTCGCGGTAGAGTTGCTCTGGGCTTGAGGCCGAAAGCGGCTCGACGCGCTTGCGCAGCCGCCGGGCCATGCTTCCAGGGCAGCCGATGAGCATCCAGTTAGCTATCCGCGCCAGACCTTTCACTGCCGGATTGACACCTTGTGCACACCTCCATTGCGCCGACGCGCCGCTATAGCGCCCATAACCGCAAAACAGTTCGTCCCCACCATCGCCAGACAGCGCCACCATAACGTGCTGGCGGGTCAACTTGGCCAGTAGCGCAGTAGGAATTTGCGAGGCGTCGGCAAAGGGCTCGTCAAACATGGCGGGCAGGGCGGTCAGCATCTCTAGGCCGTCGCGCTCGCTCACCTCCATTTCCGTGTGCAGGGTGCCCAAATGCTTGGCCACGGCGGCGGCGAAGGGCGCTTCATTATAGCTTTTCTCACCGAATGCGATGGAAAATGTGCGCACTGGCTGGGTGGCCTGTGCCTGCATCAGGGCGGCGATCGTCGAACTGTCAACCCCGCCGGACAAAAATGCCCCCAGCGGCACGTCGGCATGGAGGCGTAAGCCCACCGCGTCGAGCGACAGGCGTTCGAGTTTGTCGATGGCCTCATCGAAGCTGCCGGTGAACGGATGATTCACGGCCTTAAGCGCTGCGTCCGCCGCCGACCAATACGCTTGCGGCTCGCAGAGCGTACCATCGGCGGTGAGTTTCAGCCATGTCCCCGATGGCAATTTGCGGATACCCGCGTAAGCCGTGTAAGGCCCGGGGACGTAAGCATGACGGACGAACAGGGCCAGCGCATCCCAGTCCAGCGTGCCGGTCCAACTGGGGTGAGCTTTAAGCGCCTTAAGCTCGGAGCCGAACAGAAACGCATCGCCCACGCGGCCATAATACAAAGGTTTTTCCCCGAAACGATCGCGCGCCAAGTATAGAGCTTTATCCTGCCTGTCCCATAGCGCAATAGCGAACATGCCGTTGAGCATTGCAAGAGTTTCGGCGAAGCTGAAGCGGGCGCAGCATTCCAACAGCACCTCCGTGTCGGAATGGCCGCGCCAGTCAGGGCGGTCCTGGGCGTCGAGCTGTTCGCGCAGTTGCTGATGATTGTAAATTTCACCATTAAAGGCAATGATGAAGCGCCCCGAACGGCTCACCATTGGTTGGTGACCTTCGGCGCTCAGATCCAGGATGGCCAAACGGCGAAAGCCCATCGCCATGGCACATTCCGAGTCGGTCCAGGTGCCAGCATCATCGGGCCCACGCGCCGTCAGGGCGTCGGCCATCTTGGCGGCAATGGCTGACAGTCCCTCCACGTCCGGTCCGCCCCTGGCGTTTACGAAGCCCGCAAGCCCGCACATGTCTAGCGCCCTTGCTTGAATATGGAGCGCAGCAGGGCCTGTCGGCCCATCTTCAGCCAACGCCCCAAACCAGGGTTGGCGGAACGCTCGGCCATACGAAAGCGTTCGGGATGGACCACTGCGTAGGGCTCGGCGGGACTCGCCTGGGCCTTTTCCGCCAGCTTAGGCGAAGCGGCTAGCGCTTCATCGGAAGCAAACATCAGCAGATTCTGTTTGTACCACCACGTCACTCGCGGATCGTTCCACACTGCCCAGCGCAAGAAGTCGACGGGCTTGTAGCCATGGGCTGCGAACAGATTCGCCCAGTAGGCGGGCCATTGTTCGTTGATATGGTTAAGACCCCCTTGGCCCGGAACGGCGGCGGAAAACAACACCACCGGAGCCAGGCGGGTCAAGTCCTTGACGAACCCGGGCGCTCGCTCGACGGGCAGATGTTCAGTCACCTCTAGGGACATGGACAGTGCAAAGCGCCCTTCAACGTCCAGGGGCAGAGACAGGTCCGCGCGCTGGAAATAATCTACGGGGATTTGCAACAGGTTTTCATCTATCCAGTTGCCGTCGACGCCCCAGATGCGTTCAATGCCTTGGGCCTGAAACGCCGCCAGCCATCCGCCATTGCCACAACCGACGTCGATGACGCTGTCGACGTGAACGTATTCGAGGATCAGCGGAATTACCACCGCCGCAGACGGGCCCGCAGTTTGGTCCAGATCGTGATAGAAATCTTGACTGTACTGCTCCACTGGGATTCCCCGTTAGTCTTCGAAAGCTGCGACGCAACGCTTGGCAAACGCGGCGTGGTCAGTGATGAGGGACAATCTAGCGCGAATGTTCATCCAAAACCAAGACGAGAGAAATCCCGCACCGTGGTTGCGGCACCGGAACCGGAGCGCACGGCCCGCCACGCGCTTGCAGGCGAAGGCTTTCACATCCGTTGGCAGGTCCGAATAATCACCCAAGAAATTCGCCACCGCCAGGGTGACGCGGCGCAATTGACGGCCTTGGTTAGTTCCTAAACTGCCGGGCACGTGCTTGGGCAAAAACGCGACCGGGGCGGCAACCTTCAAGAACGGCCCCAGGCGCGCTAGGCGCAGGGTAAGGCTGTATTCCTGGGAATGGACCACCCGTTCGTCGCACATGCCCGATTCCATCAGGCTTTCACGACGGGCGAGAAACTGGGTCGGATTAAACATAGAATTGCGCAAGGCCGGGATCAGTGGCTGGTCAATGCGCATGACGGCCGGGCCGCTCACTTGGGTATTGAGGTCTATGTCTTCCAGATGGTCATAGCGCGTGACGTCGCCGTAAGCCAGGACCGCATCGCTGCCGTCCAGCACGTTCAGCAACGTTTCGGTAGCATGGCTGGCTAGCAGGTCGTCGGCGTCCACAAATTTGACGTATGGCTGAGTGCACAACTCAATACAGCGGTTGGTGGCGTGGGCGGAACCATGATTGTCCTGCTCGAAGATTTTGACATTGTCCCATGACTGGGTCTTTTCGCGCACGATATTCATGGATCCATCGGTGGAACCATCATCAACGAAGACGTATTCTCGTTCGAAATCGCCAGTCTGGGCCTTGATCGCATTCAGCACCCAGGGCAGCCACGGCGCTTTGTTGTAGACGGGAATCGCGAAAGATACGCCAGTAGAGATCATGTCGGGATTCGTCACCAATTACATCAATACGGCGCGCAACGCCTTCGAAACCAAGGCCAACTTATATGGCCCATATTCGTCTGACCACAAAAAAAATGGATATTCGACGTTTTATAGTGAATTTGAGTATATTTCTGATTGGTATGGCGCACAAAGTTCGCAACCAGATTGCGAGCCAAAACATCCATCACAAATTATATCAGCACATTCTACAACACCCGAAGACGTCATTCCACGCTAGGAAATGTCGACTCCATGCGGTATGAACAAATGGCGGCATAAAGAGCATGGTGCTATCAACTTTTTTCAGGCAAGTCCAAGTATTTTGTTGCGGGCACAACAGCCCGCACGGCATTCTGGCCATTCGCCGGGGCGTAACCTTTAGGAGACTTCGCCCCCTTTTACCCCTGTAACTTACCCCAATCGTCCGCCAATCGGCTCATGCCCATATACGTTCGCAAAACAAACGCATGCAACAATAACGTTGATACCCTACAACACCCAATGTATATGATTATTTCCCGTTTATCTCCAACATGTTGCGGCTTTAATGAACCTAGCGTCCATACATGCAAAAAAATCCAAAGTGGCGATGCTTCTCGCATTTTTTTTCGCCGTGGCGTTGCCACTGAGAGCGAGCGGCGTGGCGCCCATGCAGGCCGCCCTCGCCCTGGGGCTTGTTCTTGCGATCATGTATATAATCGGGCAAGAAGATGCTCGGAAAAGCGCCATTGCCGCTTTACGCGGGGATACCGCCAAATGGATTGCCATCGCCTTTTGCGGACTCGCAATAACGCTTCCATTTTCCCCTGATATATACGGCTCAACGACCATATTGTTACGAACTGCGGCTTTTCTTATCGCCAGTCTGATCATTTGGTCGGCCCTAACCAATGCGTCCTATACCCATGAATATCTCGGTAAATGTTTGCTGATTGCCTCCCTGGTTTTCATGATCGCGACGGTCGCATCAATCTCCGGAATCCCTTATATTCTATCCATTCTCAAAGGCAGAATGATTGAACACGAAGATCCGGCAGTATCGTTCAAAGCTTTTGCATCCGTTGCACTCTGCTTGATACCGGCAATGCTTTGGGCAGGCCGGTTGATCGGCGGGCAATGGAAAGCGATCAGCTACATCTGCGTAGCGCTCGCCGTAGTCGTGATCTGGGCAACAGGGAACCGCGCATCTCTCGCAGGACTGATGTGCATGTGGCTCACCGTCGCACTTCTTTATACTCTTAGGCATCAAAAAAGTTGGATCAAGCTTGTTGTGTTGTCCAGCATTACTCTCAGCATCATTGCCATCGTGCTTTTCCACTGGAACACACGAATATATAACCTTGAAACAAGCTATCTACCGGAATGGCTGGTCGATCCTCATCGACAACAAATTTGGCGGTTCGCCTTCGAAAGGTTTTTGGAAAGCCCCCTAGTCGGAAACGGCATGGACCAATTGAACAATATCCCTGGAGCTCATGACCCGGCCTTTGGCCTACCCAAAAATGCTGCGCTGGTCCCCTCCCATCCACACAACTGGCTCTTGGAAGTTCTGTCTGAAGCAGGATTAGTCGGTTTACTGCCCATGATTGGCGTTATTTGCATGATTTTCTGGCAAAAAGCGCTCGCCTACGTGCAAAAGGGCGACGTTCAAGCGTTGGCCCTCTGCGCTGTTTTATCGGGTTTTTGGTCCAGCGCCTTATTCAACTTTTCAATTTGGGCCGCATGGTGGTTGCTAACGCTCTTCACCGTGTATGCCATAATCTCGATATTTCGAGAAACGTCACGCTAAATTGGAACCGCCTATCTATTCCATTTTTTCAAGGTTACTGGCCGAATGAACCCCTTGTTCGAAATCCACATGCGGCCAATCCTTGGCGGGCTCCTATCTCTAATTCCAGGCGCATTTTCATTATGGGATAAAATCCGCCCCATGGGTGACCCCCGTCCGCCTGAATTCGGCCGCAACGTCTGGAATGAACGTGTCGCTGATGTGCGACAAGCCGGTCTTAATCCATCCTTGGGAACGGTTCTCGAACTTGGTCCCGGACGCAGTCTCTCGACTCTAATCTCAGCCCTATTGGACGGCAGTCGGTTCGCCATTGGAGTGGACACCGTTGCGTACGCATCCCGTGATGAAAATTTACGTGTATTTGACGCACTCGCAGAACAATGCTCCCTACCCGCTACACAACGGGAAAGCTTGCGTCAAAAGGTAGCGCTAGCGGGTGTTCCTAGCGCTCAGTCTGAATTAAAATATTTCGCGCCCTGGACTGACGTCACGGTGGCGCCTTCAGATTCCGTTGATTTTATTTTCAGTATCAGCGTGCTAGAACACGTCGTTGACCCGGCCGCCATTTACCGCGCCTGTTTTGCTTGGCTCAAACCGGGGGGGGTAATGGCGCATAAAATTGACTTCTCTTGTCACGGGATAACAAAACACTGGAATGGACATTACTGGCTGCCCGATAGCATCTGGGCGTTGATACGTGGACATCGCACGTACGCCATCAACCGCTGGACCTTGGAGCAGCATCTCCAGACTCTACGAGACATCGGCTTCATTATCGTGAACGTTAACAATGTCGTATCGATGGATAACGCCCTGTTCCCAGCCGATACTCCCCCCGCAGAGCGATTCAGCACTTTGCCGCCGGAATCCCTTTTAATAAAGACCTGTGTCTTGGTGCTCCAAAAACCTTCAAATGCCCAACCATGTCACAACGACTGAATGCTTCAGCCCGCTTTAGGTTCTGCCCTATTTTGATCGGAAAAATTCCAATACCCCGCCGCGAATATCCCCAACGACAGCCAAAATATCCGTTGGTAAAACATTTCATGCCAAATGGACATAAGCGCCATGATGATCAAGAGCAGAAACAACCCTCGATCTTGAGGCATCCAATCCCTGACGGGGTGCTTGAATAAATGCCGGATAACAATAACAAAGGCGATCAATACGGCGATAAAACCAACCAGCCCCGTTTCGGCGAGGAGCCACAACGGTGTGGAATGAATAACTAAAGCAACACCAGTTTGTTCGATTTGTTGGTGGATAAAAGCGCCTAATCCCCCTCCGAAAAAGAAATTATCCAACCACATTTCCAAGCCGCCCATATAGCTTTGCAACCGGTCCGCTTGCATCTCAATATTTTTACGGATTAGCCCTCTATCGCTGTAAGGACTGAAAAATGTCATCCCAGAAAAAATCTTCAATCCAACCATCGTTTTTAATATGCTTAATGACCACGGCAGAATAATCTGAATCGACAGAACGAAACCCAGGCATATGGTTGCGATTCTCCAAATTGACGCCCAGCGGTAATAGCCTATCACGGCGAACAATACGACACCGGTTGCGATCCCGGAACGAGAGTGGGTCAAATAAATTGCAGCCGCGAATAAACCCGCAATCACCTCATACCGCAGACGCTGTTTCTTAGTCGCGTCCGCCATCATCACCGTCACAAACGCAACACCGACAAGCAGCATAAAAACGAATATGTTACGATTTTGCGCAAATCCGGCCAGATCCCTCAATGACACCAACCTATTTTCTTCAAGGTACGTATAATAATCGATCAACACCGGAATATTGATCAAATGAACCAATACATCCATCACACTAATCACAATAAGAACGGTTACGATGGTCTGTCCCGCTAAACGCATTCCCTTTTCATGAAAAAATGCAACCAGTCCTGCACCCGTCATCAAGTATGCCGTTAACAATGCTCCGCCAACAAACCGATTAATCAAGGCCCAGTCCGTCACCCCGTACCGAGATACGCCGATAAAAAAGGATACCAAGCCCGCGGCAACAATAATCAAAAGAGCTGCCGTCATTCCCTTAACTCGCCACATTTTTTGAAACTGTGCGGCATGGCTCCAATGAAATACAAAACTTAAACCCGCCAAAATTGCTATTGGATCGGCAAGGTTGGCAGTTACCACCGTCTCTCCGTACGGCACCCGAGCAAAAAAGAAAACGTAAAGACACGTCGCCACGCCCAAGATGAACACTTCCATCCCGATCGGATTTGACAATCTGCACTCACGATTTTTCCAATTGATTTCCACGGCATTTTGCATTTGTAAAATCGCCCCGACGATAAAATTCCCCCCCAAGGCCACAATAGACAGCAATCCAATCATCAACGACATGGCGACGCCCGATTCCGAAGGAAATCCAAGCATCGCAAACGCCGCGCCAGCGCTCAATTCGCGGATACCCCAACCGTTGAAGCTAATGGGAAAAGAAGCGGCTAGCATCACCACAAAAATTGCGCCGACGACCTGCAAAGAAGGGAGCACCCCCGTGACTTCATAGGCGAGCAACAGATAAGCCGCCGCCATCACCGCATGCATGATCAAACTAATGATCATGGTCATTGCATAGATATGGGGCAAGTCGGCATCTAAACTAATGCCCAACGTTTTCATCATGTTCGATCGGTATAGACTCACGCCCACGACTAATGACGCAAGGCATACCCCAACTCCAATCGCGACTAAATGCGTCGCCTGTTGCCCAAAACTGATATGGCCGAACGTAGCGACCGCGCCGCCACTCGCAAGCAACAGCAAAACCCCCAAAGAGGATATTCTCTCAATGCCCGTCAGCGCCATACCATCAACATTTACGCCTTCTTGATAGAAAAAGCGGCTTCGAGATAAGCCCTGACCAATCACGTTAAAAAACAGCAATCCTGCAACCAGAGATTTTGAATTCACATGATTGAGATTTAAAAACATCTTGACGTTTAACGGCATCCGCAACAAGACAGTGAAACGCACCGTACTAATCAATTGATTTATGGCCAATAACGCCACCACCAACCCAATAGTTACCGGTTGAATATCGGCAATCCGTTCCGTAATTTTTTCCGTTTCACTGTCATACCAAACCCATGCAAGCAGTACCATTGACGCTAGAAATACAACCAGCTTTCCCACGGTTCCGGCTGTGAGAAACCACTTCGTTTTTGGTGCAGGAATGGTTTGATCAACATACTCATCGGCCATATCGACGGGGAAAACCGCATCCTCTATGATCCGTTCCCATACATCTAGGACGTGCCCAATGTCATGGTCACGTTTAATGCCTTCCGAAGCGTTAACTGCATATTTTTGACGCAGCGCTGAATCACCCATCAACCGTGCAAGCGTTAGGGCAAGATGACTTGCCCTTTGTTGACGATCATCCCCACTCTGCACGAGCTCGCCATTTTCTCCACTTCGAATCAGTAGGTTCGTCCCCTGACAATCTTCGAAGCCGACTGCGGGCAATCCATGGAGTAATGCCTCAGCGGTAGTAAGACCAAAACTTTCATACTGCGATGGCAAGACGAAAAGCTGCGCGTTCAGATACTCATCGGCAATTTTATTTGTTGCACCAGATAAATAAACACGGTTTGCCAATCCCAGATCATCAATCAGGTCGGTTAGACTTGGTCGCAACGCCCCTTCACCTACAATTTTCAAATCCCAATCAGGAACCTGAGCAGCGATCATTCTAAAAGCGCGAATAAGAGTTGCGTGGTCCTTTTGCTCATCCAATCGCCCAACCGTCAGTAAAATTTTGCGTGCGACGGACACGCCGACAACATCTGCCTTTCCCTTCGGTTCGACGGTCACCGGATTGGGAACCGGAATCATCTTACGCGCCAGAGCGGGTGAGTAAGAATTGCGCACCTGAGCGGATATGCAGGTGATGCGCCGCACTAACCACGGAACGGTTTTAAGCAAAAGGGCCTCAATCGGCCTACTCTCATAGTGCTTTGGAACAATATGTTCGCTCGCGATAACCGGAATACCCGTGCCAACAAGCGCCATTCCCAAAGGAATAAACATGCTGTGCATAAACCCGATGGCGATATCCGGTTGCAGCGCCATAATAGATTGTCGAAGGGCTGCAATTCGGCGCAGACTGATCCAAAATTTAGCAGGTTTTTCTGTAGAACCGATGCCGAGCGCAATTCTTTTTATCCGCGAATCCAACATATAAAACGGTTGCTCGGAAGGCTGGTCGTAACTGAGAACAAATACGTCATGTCCCCGTTCGATAAGTCCGTTTGCAACATCCGTAAGTACGCGCTCAGCGCCACCACCCTTTATCCCCAACGCCTTAACGCAAAAAAGTATTTTCATTTGAATGCCGCTTCCCGGATAACCCGTTCCCACTGCGCAAAGATAGCTTCTGGAGCGTACGTACGCATCGCTTCCTTTCCCGCCTT